>Ga0209367_1002508_pt1 | contig 24264 bp, 11 predicted proteins | sample WorMetLIZISLAND2_FD_187412 | JGI IMG/M metagenome (GOLD analysis project Ga0209367, IMG submission 187412) | Marine gutless worms symbiont microbial communities from Max Planck institute for Marine Microbiology, Germany - Olavius geniculatus... ... | reverse complement strand
GCCGGGGTTGGCAGGACGGTCTCCAGTGTGACAGCCAGCGTCGAAGCCGGCAGCCGACGACAGCAGGCTCTGCACAGCCGCGCCGAGAAACGGCAGCAACCCCCAACTAACCCTAATAGTAACCATAACCCCACGACACCTAACTCAAACCCTGACTAAACTCAACATAAACTCGAGCAAACGCCGGGAAACGGCAGACCTCGCCGACAGCAGCGCGAAACTGCGAGTTGACGGCCAAGTAGAGTAGAAAGTTGAAGGAGAAGTTGACCGTCTGCATGGCGTTGGTGACGACGATCGTTGCTCGCAGCCAGTGCTTGTCCGTGGACTCGGCCACGTAGAAGTACAAGTTAATTTAAACCAGTAGATGACTTTACCTTTCGACTTGAACTGTCGCTGAGCCTTTACGCAGAGCAAAAACGTCGGACTTCCTTGCGAAAACCTAAGGCAAAAAGTGAAGTTACCCAGTACGACGTGGAAATACAAGTTGATCAGCTCGGAAGGCGCGACAAGCACCAGGAACATGACAACGATACAGACTTAGAAAGAACTTAGAAAAATCTGTGTAACATGGAATAACAACGATGCAGACCAAGGTCAGGGTAAGACGAATTTCAGCGCTTTGAGCCGCTGACGACGACGACGACGACGAAGTCAGAACTCCGCGAGAAGTACGCCCCGACACCGACGTACGGTACATACGGGCCATGTGGTACGACTGCCTCAGGGAACAGATGAGGCGACTGTTACAGAAGACGAGGACGCCGATTGGTACGACAAATCCCAACGACATCGAGATGACATCCAACGTCATTTTGAGTCTACGGTCCAGCACCAGCCGACCGTGGTCAAGCACCAAGTACCTGACCGTAGCATTGCCGTCGGCGGTAGAACAGTCCAGAGGCACGACGCTAAATGTCCACAGCGTCGCCAGCTCGATCATAACGGCGATGACATCGTCCTAAGTTTATCCTAAGTTTTCTTATGTCAGACTTTTTGCGTACGTTCAACCTATAGAAACGACGTAAAAAGTTTTGTGAATTAGGCCCAACATTTACTAAACTTCTAAGTAATTTTCCTACGATCTTTTTCAGTTCTTTGTGAATTTTCCTAACTTTTCCCTACGTTCTGCGTGAAGGTATCGTAAGTTTTTTTTCTGACTTTTGCTTACGATTTTTTGCAAATCGCACTCTCTTTCTAAGATTTTTCTAAGTCTTGGTTTTGTTCCTAGGTATTCTGTTTAAAGTTTGACTTGAAAAGTTTTGCGAATTAGGCCGCAGATATCAGATATTAAATCGGTTGGTCAGAACGGCGATGATGAACGCTGCTATGATAGCAAGTAGTGTGGCCGTGACGCTCACCAGGTAGCGGGTCTTCTGCTAAAGTTTTTTTTAAATTTCTTGCCAAGTTAGTGCAACTTACTACCGACTTCAAAAGTTTGTGATAATAGGTTTGCGTCGTAAGTGACCAGGTAGCGGGCGTGCAGTGGATGGCAAACAACCATGTACCTACCCACCGCCACAACCACCGTCAACCAGGTGTTGGACTTGACGCACTTTTCTTGATTCAACGTGATTTAACGCGAAACAGTCTGAAGAAAGTCAAACAGCCTAAGTGTAAAGAAAGTACTTACGAACACTATTACAGTGCACAAAAAGAGCGAAGGACTAGCTTCAGAAGAGACTCAAACGCACCCAATGGTCAACGCTGCAGTGTTGGACTTGACGCACGCGTTCTGAATGAAAGGTCCGTAGACGACGCTGAGAACGCGCGTGCGCTCGTGTTCAGTGAACGCTGCTCGTCGCTGTGCCGTAGACACATCACCTCGACCATAGCTGATTGTTTAAAACATATCTGTTAAGCAGCATGGTTAGCCGAAAGACTTCGACCGTAGCTGACGGCTAGGGCTGAAATGCAGCAAAGCAGGTCGGCCACCGCCAGACCGATCAGCCCCGCCGTGGACCAGCTAGCCGCCCGATTTGCAGAACTTCGTGTAAGTCGTTCCTAGGCAAAACATAGTTATGCAAAAATACTGACCTAGAGATAAAATAGGCTAAGAAGAAAACGCGCTTTACAAAAATTCCGAGAAAAAAACCTAAAACAAACCCATTAACAAGTTAGGAAAACTTTTAAAAAGTTTATAAAATTTAGCCTTAGATCAGCCCCGCCCTGGACGCGCGCTCGATACGGCAGCTCATGGCCTCTTTCATGCGGCGTCGGCACAAAATCACGATCAGTCAATGACGTCACACACAGAATCACGATCGTCAACACGTTACCGAAAACGCCGAACCCGCAGAACACGGGGTTGACGAACGACGTCGCAACGACCGACAGCCAGTCAACTGGAGTCGTCGATGTCGAAGACTGCAGCGGGCTGGAATAATTGACGGCAGCTGGTGATGATGACGCTGTTGAATTTCGTAGGGTTTCAGTGTAAAGAGCTGCTTCGTCAAAGATGCTGTGCAGTCTTTGACAAGCTTCTGCTGCTGCTGCTGCTGCTGCTATGCTGTCGTTTTCTGCTGCTATCATTGTGGTGTTTGTGATGAAAGTCTGTCGTTTCGCAGCCACCGCTCTGAGAATCAAGCACCTGTCGCCCGTACAAGCACAAACGAAAGGTTCAAACGAAAAGTGCAGTCAACTCGTAACTCCATTTTAAAAGGAACAGCGAAAAACTGGTCTAAGTGCACAATATTAATTCTTTTCTGTTCTTACTTTACTTTTTCCATGTTACTTTTCATAATATGGCACTTGGTCCACCTTTCGTTTTCTTACCGCTGCGTATTAACTTACTCATTAGACTTTGTGATCAACTTACAGACTAGGCTATTCGTCAAGTTGTTCAAAACTAAATATGGATATTGTAAAAAATTGTCAGTTTTGCTTTGGCTTTGAAGTGCCCAGTGAGCTATTTAATTAACGTAGGCAGAAAACCGAGAAAGATAAGCTCCTCTCTAGATTTAGCAGTTGTCAATGTAAATTCTGCTGACAACAAGTTGTCGTATGCTTTTACATATCTTTTTCTGTACCTCGTGTACGATTTTACTATAATAATACTATTGAGTGTAAAATAATCACAATAACAATAATAGCCAAAACACAAAAGTTGCCGAAAATGAATTAAAATAGAAAGCGATTATGCGAAATCCGAAAGTCAGTTAGATCAGTCTGATTCCGATGTGTATAAAACTTTACACTGCGGCATAAACAGAAACCCCAAAATTATCGATCGTAACTTGAAGACAGATTAACAGATGCTAATTATTTTAGTATGAATATTTTTGAGACAACTGGCCTCAAAAATAGCATGTTTTCACATAAGATTAAAATACTTCACTCTCGATGCTGTCATGGACGTAAATAGGCCTACTGTGCGATTACCGCTTGGCAACTTACATGTAACTGCTAACTCACTTAACACTATTTAAAGCATATTTCCTCAGCACCAAACTGACAGCTAAATTTTGTTCGGATATTTTTAATTAGTGGCTACTACAGTTGCTAAACAGTTCGTGGAAATTCAATGTCATTCGACTAAGTTATGGAAAAAGCAACAGTTGTGCCTTTTTATTGAAAGACAATGTAGTAGATTAATAATGACACGCCATCGCCGGTACACACCTGTAAAAAAGCCAGGCTTTCGCCGTAGATGCGATTTAGCCGCTATGCTAGCTGCTGCAACCGGCAAAGATGCTACCTAGATACCGTTTGACTGTGGCGAGAGGTCGGTGCTAGCGCTATTATACTGTGGCCTACGCGTTAGCTTGCGCTGTCTTCTTGTCGCTGCAACCGTGGCGTGCCACTAACAAAGCTCGGATTCCACCACTGCCTTTACATACTAAAGGTTAAAAGTAATGTATAGGCTCTTTGTAGGAAACCTATCTCAGAGCTACGGAGCGTCACCTGCCGTATGATATCACGCAGTATTACTTGCCAGCCGACACAGGTGAACTGCCTTGACACCAGTCAGATAGGCCGGTACTCGATTAACCTTACCCCGTAGGGATTAAAGGCTAAGTTAACCTTTGATTTGTTGCGGATTTGTTGTTGTAAAATTTGTAGCTAGATTTAATGGAACCTACTTATAAGGAAAGGAAGGGGAAATAAATAAGAAAGCAAGGAAAGCGAACAGACGGGCGCGAATAAAAAGAGAGGGAAAAAGGAAAAAAAGATAAAAAAGATAAATAAGAATTAGGGAAAAAGAACAAAAAAATTATTGCCAACCTTGTTGGTGTGATAATTTTGCAGCCTTGTTGTTGTACAAATCGTCCTGGATTTGCTGTATACTTTCGATGTGTCGATGTGTTGTGTAGCATGTCGAGGGTAGAACGGCGAAACATCCTATCTGTTGTCAATGACATTTAAATTAAATTAAAACAACTTTCTACGCAATGCATTTTTGCTAAGTTTGTTAATAAATGCACTCAAAATTTTTGCTATATTTTATTATGCAAGTAAAAAGCATTTAGTCTCACATTTCGTATTTATGAAAAATTGTTTTTGACAGGCTAAACTTTGCCGGAGGTGTAAGGGCAGTTACTGGTTCTCCGTGCTACAACGCATTGTCAGTGTGAGTCACGCGTCGCAGATAAACTAGAAACCATCCAAGACGGGATGATTAAACATGTAACCCTATTTCATTTTTGCGCGCGAAAGCAGCTCTGCTTTCAGCACGTCTTAGTCTTCATTGCTCGACAACGGCTTCAGTCCACATCCGTAATGCGTTTATGTGCTTCGGATTGTCATTCATGTGAAATTTCAAAGTAATATCTGCCCTGACACGTATTAATTATACATTCAGGATTTCTGTGAATCTGCGACACTAGTTTTTTTCCGGTAGATATATAGTTTTTTGAAAAACTTACAAAAATCGGTTTCGCCATATTTGCTAAATTCGTAGATCCGTCAATACCTGATAACATAAAATGTCACGTTGCGAACATTCTGAATGCCCGCTACCATACTACGGTTTTGTAGGCCTCCAGGCTCCAAATGAAAACGAACAGCAGTACAGTTAAAATAGACAGTAAAAATATGTCTATGTTCCAGCAACCAGGGACAATATTTCGCTTTCGCTTAGCTTTTTTTTATGCGTAAATTTTATGACTTGAAGTATCCGATCGACTTTATCTAGGTCTTGTTACTTCATTGTATCTTAAATATTGTATTTTTATTCTACTGTTGAACTGGTCAGCTCTACTGAAGTTGTCCCTGGATGACATTATTATTATCATTATTTTTGGCAGTAAAATCGCGGTCATCTCTAAAATTCGCTACATTTCATTTACCATAAAAACAGCGTTATATATATGCTAACCATGTTGATGAATGACTGGTGCTAAAGTCTACGGGTGCACATAAGTGTGATATCCGTTTGCATTCGAAGTTCGAACGTTTCTGTAAGAACAACTGTAGCCCACATAGCGTACGAGTAACTTATATCGTGTGCCAGCAGCAGTGACGCCACGGAGAAGTACATGTAGGCCTAGTAAATGACGAGTGGCGATCTCACAAGATGGCCAGTTTACTTTGCAGAAAACCGCTCTCTGGCTGACGGACAATGAGAAAGAACCGTAACGAGATGTAAGTCTAACGCCCTTGTGTGACAGAGAGCTGACAGCTCACGCAAGTCTTGTAGGCCACCTACATGTATATGGCATTAGGCTGCTAAGCTGTTTACGTCCGTCATTATGTAGGCCTACCGGTAAACTTCTCTTCTTGACGTCAGCAACAGTTTTCACTGTGGTAATTTTTGTTACTCTCGTTTTAATTTTTAGTTTTGTGTATTAGTATGTTTGTTTAAGTAGTCTAGCAGCACTAGTAGTTTGAAACGTAAACAGAAATGTTTTTCCAATGCGCTCACTAAGTGATCTCAATCAGGCTACAGCGCGCCATACTCAGATGCATGCTCTGATCACAAGACTAAGAAAGTGTGCCTATGGCTGAAATATCTAAATCAACAACAACAACAACATTTAAGCAAACCCATCAGATGGGTCAACAGCTGCATGCGTAAAATTCGGCAACTTTCGCCAGTACACAACAGAGACAGAATAATTGCTCGTACGGCGTCCAATCGCATCTCTCTCGATCAGTCTTGGTGACGCGTTCTGCTTAAATCGCAATGACAGCTAGTTTTTGTTGCGTGAGAAATTTACGCTTGTCGTTAACGTTCCATCATGATTCCATGCGTATCCGGGCAACGGTGTCGAGAAATTAACTACGCATAGATGAAATCGACCTTGCTACTTCAGCTTCCAGAGCAGACGGCAGAGCAGCCGTTTGTGCGTCTGTCAGTAAGTAAGCAACTGAGTAAGTTAGTAAGCAAAGTAAATTTATCAAACGCATAATGTCGGCGAGAGATTCGTGTAAAGAGAAAAAGCTTGAGCCCTCTACGCTTTGGCGTATAAATTACGGGCCAGTTTTAATGCAAATAGCCCACTTAAGTTCGCCTTTTTTCCGTAAAAATAAACATAAAATCGAATATTGTTGTATGAAATAGAAAGCGTGAAAAATAGTTTCGATGAAATTTAGTAGACAGCAGAAAAGCCATAAGAGAAACAAGTTTTAATAAGGTTTGCAATTATTGTAATGTGTACTACAACTACAATACATACAGACACTACGTCATACTTGTTTCTTGCAATGCGGTATTGCAAGTGGGCATGTATTTAATACAGAAACGCGTAGGATACCTGACACAGACGCATTTTAGATTTATAGGTCAGTGCAAAAATAGTAGGCTTACCCGTGGCACTTTTCAGTCAACTTCATTATAAGCCACTGAAATAATGACCGCTAGCGGTGGCGTATGGGAAATGACGCAGCGGAAGTGTAGGACAGTTGCTCTTTCCGTCTATCCGGCGAGTCAGCCGACGACAAAGGGGATTTTTTTCGGTAGTTTGCTCGGATATAAAGTATGACCAATTTTCACTAGTCTATTCAAGCCAGGTCGAAATTCGCGGGTCTTTCCAACCATGCCAGGTTTTCGACTGGACAGAAAAAGGGAAAATGGGCCTGACTATTTTGGCCTTTCGGGCGTCCATCCGCGAAGAGCTTTTTTGCCGTCAGCTGGGCTTTATTTGGCGTCAATTAAACTAGTTTGTCGAAAGGCTTACAGTGACCGGATGACATGTAGCGTACAGATACTAAAAGCCAGCGTCTTCGGCCAATAATTTCCGGCTTCACACAGAAATAGCGTTTGCTTTAAATGTGAATGATTTTGTTCTAATTAGCTAGACCTAACTAGCCGTGTCTTTTAGTTTGTCTTTTAAGCATAACTGTGCGATTATACTGATAGGTTGCTGTGGATTCTATACACTTTAAATTGAATAACTTTGTTGGAAAGTGAATTTCAGCCTTTAAATTTCGCAGGGTAGTGTGGCGACATACGCATTTAAAGCCAGGTTGCTGATCAGCGATCACTCTTTTTGCAGTTTATTCTGAGATGTAACAGCGAAAGATTTATTATTACCAAACACTGCAGTGATTTGCGTCATATTGCTGATGACCATGGCGTCAAGCTCCACTGGCGGATGCAAAAGCGAGAATGGGGGAGCATGGCGAGCGTAGGCCTAGTAGCGCGAGCCTATAATTTGGATCTGAGGCAGAGCCCCCAGCGGGGTCCAGGGGCAGATTCCCCTAAAGCAAAAGGGTTTTGGCAATCATGCAAAATTGCCGCTTAGATACAAAGTGACTTTTTAAAAATATTCTTATCATGTTGACATGTTGTTTCAAAGAAAAATGTGGCCGTATTGGCCACAACATATGACTGATAGAATGTTTACACGACTCAGCAAACGTCCAGCAAACTTGCAGCAAATGTATTCAAAATACACGTGAATTGCTGGACGTTTGCTAGATCGTGTAAACACTCCACGAAGGAGGCATACCGATTACCCCCCTCCTGAATCCGCCATGTCAGTGACAAGATGCGACTGCTGTTTACAGTAATTGCTAGCGAGTCGCATGTTTTTGTAAGCTTCCTACATAATACGTCATATAGTTGTTTTTCGAAAACGTGCTGTGCAGTAGCACATCTAGACCAGAGAAAAGCAGCCAGAATTTTAGAGAATTTTAGTGAATTATTTCTGAAGCGCATTCAACTCTCAAATTTCTCTCCTTGGGCGCTTCCTTGGGCATGTAAAGCATTTCAGTATTTTAATGACGGAAAAGTTCGCAGAAAGTTCAGAATTTCGGTGGTTCGGCACTAAGTAAAAATGTGACTCTAGTGCAAGACATCAACACGAACTCTATAAATAACGAACAGACGGTAGCTACCTAACAGTACGTATAGAGTTGTGTGTATTTAATTTCACGACAATCACGAACATCTTAGCACGAAATGATTAGTTATACTCCGTTTACAAGACCGAGCAAACATCGAGCAAATATGAAGCATGCATAAAGCATGCATAAAGCATAGAGCAGACATCGAGCAAGCATCGAGTTAACATCGAACAAACATCGAGCTGGCTCATCCAGCTAACATATAGCCAGCTCATCGAGCCAGCTTGATCGTGTAAACGGAGTATTAGTGAAACCGAGCGTAGAAAAATTACATTTATAGCCGAACAGCGAGATGCGAAGAATATCGCTTTATCAGGGATTACACTGATATAGGACCACACGCAATGAATTTGTCGCCATAGCGTTGTCGTGTTAATTAGACTACCGGGAGCTTAGCGTTCGCTGTAGGCTACTACGTATGCGCTAATAAAACTACCCCTCTCTTCAAAAACTTTAATATCTTCGAAACAGCGTAGTTATTTTAATCGATTTTTTCAATTATTAAAGAGCAAAGGCAGACACTTTAGACTTTTACACTGCAAAACTGTCTAGTTTTTGTCGCAAATAATCTCGGAAAATTTTGTAAAAAAATATTAAACTGTGCATGCTGAAAATAATCTATATCTTTAAAAATAGAGATGTTTTAGTTTGGACTGTGATTGGCTGGCTCACGACGTCATATAGACGTCACCATGGCGACACATAATGAACATCATTATAGCTAGCGGCTACGCTGCAGCGCTGTGTATCGATGCCGCAGGCCGAGTTGAGGCCCGAAGGGCCGAAAATTGAGGCCGCAAAGGCAAATATACTATGGCAAAGATCAAGCGGACAAGGAGCGTAGAAATGATGACAATTCGCGGATGTTTGTAACCCGACAACTGCACTGCGCGTCAAAGAATTAATAAGGAACGCGATACAGAGTTGTTGACGTCGTGCCCAGGAGCTCAGGAAACCGAACAAAACGTATAGTGACGTTTGCCGTCTATGTGAAGTAAGCTTACCCTGCGGACAGCCAATACGGCGTATTCTACGCATAGTAGACCATGCACATTTGTTGCTACACGAACAAATTAGCGAAACTAGATGGTGGTTAAGACTCTGTCGACTGCTATGCCTCCGCCAACAGGAGATAACTATAAAGCCAAAAAGTGCATTTTGTGGCACAATTGACCCCAGCGTGACCTCGACCCTTCATTTTTTGACCCCCAAATGTAATGCGTTTGTTTTTCCCCAAAGTCCGTTAGTGTTAGAAGTTTGGTCAAATTCCGTCAAAAACACGCAGATGTCAATCTTCACTCACGCACGCACGGACGAACACACTGGAAACATAATGCATCCGGCCACTACGTTGGCAGAGGCATAAAAATGCGTTCAACTAGTTAGGTGTGAAAGTGTGTTTAGAGCGACAGAGATGAAAAAAACCGAAATGAACTGAAATGGCGTAACTGCTATTGAGTGTGCGCTGCGGCTTTCATTTCAGCTGGCGCTAGCTTGCTCGAAGGTAAACTACAGTTTCAACTCGATGAGTTAATTGGCCGACCGTAACCGTCGACCTTATGGTACGGTTGTCGTCTGTCCGTCCGTTGTCGTCGTCTGTCACGAATGTATTGTGGCCAAACCAAAAGGTGCGAGATAGGGCCTATAGGTTGCTATTGATCACTAACAAAAAGTCGTATAGGCTATGGCTTTTAAGTGACATGGAAATCGATGACCTCGGATGACCTTGAAGGGCCATAACGCACTATGATTGTGCCAGTCTTGCAAAAGTATTGTGACTAAACGGTAAGTAGTATGGGTCGACAATGGTACCATCGGATAAGGCGTTGGCTACTTTCTATAGGCTGTTAATAGTGACCATGTTTCTCTTTGCAGCGGTTTGGCCGCAATTTTCAATGAAATTTTTTAAGCTATAAGTTGCCGTATCTTGGAGACGGTGGGAGATAGGGCCAAGGTTACTATTAATCATTAATAAAAAAGTGGCATACGCCCATTCACATTACATGAAAATCATTAACCTTGGATGACCTTGAAGCGGTGTAAGATTGCTCACTAATATGAAATCGCATACGCCCTTTGAGATAAAAAGAAAAACATTGACTTCGGATGAGCTTGAAGGTCACTGACAACCAGTACGGTCAGCTATCTTAGCGACAGCTGAGCTGAGGTTCTTATTTTGCGTTTTTTTTTGTTCTCGTTCAACTGCTAACATTTGCCAGGTAAAAAGCGATATCGTGTTTGTCCGTCAGATAGGGCTACAAAAAAATCGATCGGATTAGAGTAGGTCTATACGGAACAAGCAGTAGGTCTGCAGATGCTAGCCCGCGGATACATGCAAAACGTTTTGCTGGACAGCTGGACAGATGAATCGAAGTCTGGGTGTAGGCTAACCGGAGCTTAGGCTAAGACGAGCCTGCATGGCAAACGCTAGCAGCGACGAAGATCGAACAAATAAATTGGCGACAAAAAGGTCGAAACTTTGGGCAAAATATCTCCTCCCATGCCGATAAGGGGATCTGTCGGAAAGTTTTTGTGAGCTCCCCTCACCCAGAGCGGATTCTCATTTCTGCCACATTACGACAGCATCTCTGCCATGATCCGGCAGCGCGTGAAATAAGGAAAAAAACAAAAAGCTACGTTTTTTATTTACGTTGGCAAAAGTTTAATTTTAGTTTTAATTTTTTTTATAAAAAACGCATTTGCAAACGTTTTTAAATATTTTTTCTTAACGTTTGTTACAACTAGACCGATTGTTTTTTTAATCAATACGTCTCCAAGAACCGTTGTAATAAAAATAATGAACGTGTCGGTTTATCATAAAGAACGTAAGTTTACATTAAATCATTTAAACGTACGTTCTTTTGTCCTGGTAAACTGTGTTCGCGTACATTGCAGGGTAGGCCAAAAAAGTAAGTAACTTCTATGTCTTCGCCAAATTTTGACTAGTTTTCAAAATTCTTTCACGTGACACATTTTGTGGAAAATTTGCAGTAACTTTGTTATCAAATATTCCACTACACCTTAACTGCGTCGTTACACTTTCTTGTGAGATATAAATCGTCAAACATCACTGTGATCAAAATGAATAGGCTACGTGTGCAAACACTCAACTCAACTCAACTCGGGTTTAATAAAAAACGATAGCCGATGGATAAAAAAATATACAAACATAAAAGTAGCAACTACGCATAGCTAATAGAGCATACAAAATACGAAATAGTCCACACTTAACACTCCTTTAAGCCCGGTTCACATCCACATATATATATTTCTAGATACACCAAAACAAAGCACTCACTGTTATATATGTTTATATTTTTAAGTTATTGGTATATAGTCAGGGCAAAGTAGATAAAATACCGATATTTGTTAGTTCTCGTCCGTGGTATGGGATAGGCGGTATGTCGTCAGAGTCGAGAAATAGTATCCGAGTCTCGTCGTTGGGGAAAAAGGTCGTGTAAACAACTTATATTTTAAAATAATTTTTTAAATAATTTTGTCGATTTAAATGTATGTTAAGTTGTCGATACACTTCTAGTACTCGTAAAACCACAGTTGGCAAAGATATAGACAAAACTTGGAAGTTTACTTTTTGGCCTATCCCGTATTTCAGACAGAAGCCCACGAATTGCACGCTCAGTTTTGAACTTCTGAACTACGAGGAGCGTTCTATAAGTTCCAGGACTACATCCCTTATACAACGAAAATAAATCGCACATTTCTGACAGTTATGTTACTTTTTAACATATTTTTCCCGCAGTTCACTGCAATGTTTCCAACTTTCCATTGTTCTACAAGTCGGCTGGAACCAGTAGCATTAAGTTTTTCATTGGCACCTGTAGAAATTTTCGGACAAAATGCTGTAGAACATCTTCATCGTTTTTAAACTTAATGTCTTTTTAATGTCTCCAAGTGATTCACTCGCTGGTCCAAACAAATAAAAATTACTTGGAGCAAAATCTGGACTCTATGGCAAATGCTGTAGCATATCTCTTTTTTGAACTGTTAGGGCACTGTCATTTTAAAGAATGCCACTTTTCTGCAGCAAACCTGGTCAACTGCTGCGAATCGCTGGTCTTAATCAATCAGACAATAATGCCTGGTGATATTGTGCATTTACAGTATGTCCTTCAAGCAAAAAGTCTGCAAGAACAACTCTTTAAGTAAACCAAAAAATACTTTGTCTGCAGCTGACCGTTTTTGCCATATGCAGTGCTCCAACACTGACATCATCACTAACTGACTAATGATCACTGCAAAAGCGGGCAAACTATTCAAATACTTTCAAACGTGATAATGTGTCACTGCTAATTACTGCAAATAATCTACAATAAATTTCAGCACTTTCTACATTTTCTGCGACTAAAAAGTTTTATAATTAAATTTGTACTCTAATTCGCTAAACAAACGTCAGCACTCATGGTGTATATCTTAATCATCTGTGATCTTAATAATAATGACGTCACAACGTGACGTCAAAAATGAGACCATGGAAAGTGATGTACAATAGTGGCAGTACAACTTCATAATAGTTTTGGTTTTCAGCTGTTACTGTGTGCTTGCTGAGAAGAGCAGTCCTGGAACTTATTGAACGCCCGAACTTATTGAACGGTCCACGAATATCGACGTACGTATATACCCTGGCAAAAAGGTATTTACGGAAGAAAATGACGGTTACTCTAAGCATTATACGTCGCTAATGGTTATGTCTATATCGGGATAGGCTTAAACGCGGTGGACACTGATTTTAAAGGCGAACTTTGTTCTAAGTATATGTGTAACACTCAGCCAAGCGCATAAAGTGTCACGACATAAAAGGTGGGCCAACAAGATTGGTGACAACCTCTTGATATTCAAGTTTCTTCTCGTGTTAAATTCATTATATATGCAATTCTTGTTTACTCACGTAACCTATGACGTCGTTCTTCGTCTGCTGTTGCAAACAAGTTTGGTTTTTGTGCGAATAAATTGTAATTTCATCTCGGTTATCAAATTATCCGACGATGAACGCTGTTTGATTCACAAATCACAATCTATATGTGCAAAAACATGAGAGTTCCGAAAAAATTAATAAAATGTTATCAAATAAATGAGCACACATAAACTGTGAACATTTAGTAGCATTAGGGCAACAACTTTAACATATTAAAGTTGTTGAAACAGCGTCAACATGTGGTGTTCTGCAGTTTAAATATGGCATAATACTGACGCGGTTAAAAAGACTGTCACTTTTTAAACCCACCCGGTACAGTGCACGAGGGCTATACATACGTCGCAACCGACGGAAAGGCTTATACGCTTAGGCTATTTCAGATGCTGCAACTAGACACCAAATACATCAGTCACCATCGTCGTTAGCAACAGCAGCCGCAAACTGTAAGCTCGGACAATAGACACGCAATATAGGCCTACATTATATATTTGCCCGTATAGCTGTGTTTTACAGGAAGAAAGACTAAACACTTATAGGCCTACCTATCACGTAGGCCTATAGTCACCAAATTAATCGTTAATATTAACGGCGACGTCAAACGTTGTAAAAAAGACAATGGTAGGCATAGGCCTACGAATATTTTCAGTTCAAAGTTATGTTATCGCTAAACTAATACTGCGATAAAATAGGTTTTCGACCAACTAGAAAATATGCCGGCCCAGTGCCGACATATTGTACGACCATCCTGCGCAGAGATCGCCGTAGCCTAACTTTAACCTTTGACCTTTTAAACTGAAAATATAGGCTTACTGGCTATTCCTGCCTTCGCACAGATAGGCCTCGATTCGCACGCACAGTGCAGCTAATTTGGCTCAATCTTTTTGTCAAGAAACGTGAATTAAATCACTTCTATTTCTGTCTGCCAGTAATTAAGTCTTAGGCCTAATTTAGAGTCAGAGACAAACGCCACCAATTTCTGTAATTTAATTTTAATTGATAGTCGTAGGCCTATATATGCTTATATCGGTCTAATTATTTCAGTCAGTTGTGCAAAATTAATTAGCTGTCAAAACGTTAATTCGCGCAAAATTAAAGCACACGCGCAATTACCACCAAAATTTGTGTCGGCCCGATTGCACACCTAATTCCTCACAAAGTTAACCGGCCCACAGAAAGTGAGCCACCCTCTAGGGAAAAATTTATATTTTTGCAATTGTAACAAATTAATTTTTTTCACCAAATTTGCATTGGTTTGCTTACAGAAGATAATAAGCCACACATCCAGCGAGTTTCATTACAATACTTTGTTTGGCTGAAAAAATATAACGTTAGATCTGCACAGTGCACACACTGACTGGAGTTAGGGCATAGGTGCATTTTCAGTTCACTGCCGTTTTGCCCAAATAAAGAATTCTACAGATGACAGCTCACTTACAGAATAAATTGATATTATATAAAAACTATTCAATAATCATTTTATTCACCTAAAATCCGCCTTTTAAGCAAACTTTCTAATTAGACAATTTCGATACCCTAAGCATCGCGCGGACTCTTTCTAGTGATGGCACGGCTTTTTTGTTATTTATTCTACGATTCTGTCAATTAAATATTCAGTGTAAACAAATGTTTATGGTGTGTGTTTACTGTTTAGTTGGAAATTTCATATTTATGTTTCTCATTCACCTTGGCAACTTCGCGTTAGTTTAAGGAAAGCACGTATTTGCTACGGAATTTCTGGATTTAGTTTTACTTTGAAATTAACTGTTCTTGTGAAGGTAAAAACACACACAAGACATTTCTAGCCAGCAGTTCTAATTCCAACAGTCGGAACTGCGAGTGTTGTGCGATGGGCACGGGTTAAATGCGGATCTGCGGACCGACCAACGGATAAACTGCGGACCAAACCTGCGGACCAGGTTCGCAGTTTACCCGTTGGTCGGTCCGCAGGTCCGCATTATCTATATAAGTCTTTCTTAACTGTTGCTGACGTTTGTAATATAACTGCGTACCTACTGAACAATCATTTGATGACAAGTTGTATCAGGAATATTTGTGCCAAAAATTATTAAAATATGATAATTGATTTTCAAGTTACATTCAAAAATGTTGGGGATGTTTTTTTGAGACACAGTGTATAACTCTAAAACTTACCATTGCCCTCTTCTTCTTCTTCTTGCATCTAATATGACCGAAACGCGTTGATTAACTTCTTGGTCGATCTCTGAGTAGAAACTTTGTTAACACATCAAAGTAAAATCTTCTGTCGTAAATTCCACCATCAAAACAACTGAACTGTGAAAATATTATTGTAGAGTAAAGACAACCGGAAACCAGTGTTGATAGTGCAAATGTTAAAGCTTTCTACAAGTTTCTGTAATAAACTGAAAAAGTGCTTTTTATATGTCTATTCTGCTTTCTGACCACTGTCCTCTCTCACATTGTATTAGTCGTTTAAAAGGTTACACCACCCATAGCCAATCAGCTCACACCTTTCGAGTGTCAGAACTCGTTTGCAGTTCTGAATCTTACTAATTTCTAAGAGTCAGCTACTGTTACTTTTGACATTATTTCAGCATGAAACTGTGTGAGGACCAGTGAAGCCAATAACTGCTGCAATGGATGAACATCGATTCATTGATTACTTTGTTGTGACCGGACTTCTGCCACCGGATAAATGGAAGACACGTCAGAGTTACGTGGTCGGTCAGCATGATCCAGTTGTTGACATCGCGGTGATAAATCGTACAGCTGGTGAGAATTCACCACCGGGTTACATCTGTGTAGAATGCACACCAACTGGTCTGTGGGCAAACTTGAACTATGGCAGTCTGCGTGCCCCGGAGATGTTCCTTTGCTACCGACGAGGGCGCGATAAACCACCAGTTGTTGACATAAGGTTTGATTGCTTTATCATTCTACAGAAATCTTGTAAAGAATGCATCATTAAGTATTGACTGTTGTTTGCCCTTATATCTGTTCTCTGTCTGTCCAATGCAGACAGCTTATATTTTGTTTACTGATCCTGCTGACACAAGTGTTATAAAACAGCTCGGTACAGTCAATCTTGGTGGGCTTTACAAAGGTTATGTACAAAATGCGCAATAGCTGATGATAAACCTTATATGTCATTGATGACTAGTAATTGTCATAATATCCTGAAAGCAAGTAACACCATTTTAGTTAAGGATGATATAGTGCTCTTTCTTACTACTAGCAAGTGGTAGTTTTATTAGACCAGTAGTATTCACAGCAGAGTAAGAACATATCCAGTTTATTTATTTAGAGCAAATATTGTCATTAAATGCTTTTGAGTTGGAGGGTGGATTATGTCTCATTACTGACTTACTTGCTGGATTTGTGTTTTTGTGTTCCATGTGGAACCTAGGCCACCACCACTTTGCTCCCTCCAGTTTTGTTTTGTGCTGCCACCGTTACCTTTTTCCAGTGTTAACATGTTTTTTTAAATCAATTTTTCATGCATGCTTTCGTTGGTATTCTTTTGTCTCCATGTCCACTTTAGTGCTTGTTTGGTGTAACGGTCATCGTTTTTTCCAGGGTAGTCGAAAGCAGCTGCATTTTCTTTTTTTAACTGGTCCATCACTGGTTTGCATTTTTGATCGTTTTTTTGACAACTTTGTTATCTTGTCTAGCCAGTGTATATTTATGATTACTGAGTTACCAGTATTTATAAAAAAATAAGGACAAAAAGGACAGTGCGCTTGCTGCTGCTGCTGATGATGTTGATGAAGTTGAAATTGCTATTCACTGACTATAGCTGCCTGTTTGTGCATTGTCGTCAGTGTGGTGTATGAGCCTCTGGAACAAGTTGGTGAGAACGCGGAGGTAGTAAGACTGACACCCGGCGGTCTGTCGGCAAATGTCAATAACTCTTCCGTCGGCAGTGACAGCATCTTCGTTTCATACCAGCGTGCTGATCCACTGGCTGACTGTAACGTCCTGGCTGTTGCCGACATCTGTGTCATAGTTCCCAATAAGGTATAGTGAAAACTTTATAGTATGCACAACTCATTTCCAGTATTTGTCAAGACAATGTATTTACTCAAAAGTTGAATGATACTCTGCAAACCTAGATTTTATTTAGGCAGTTAGTAAATTCTTTTGCTAGAAGCAGGTTGTCTTAAATTTCTGTAGTTAGTCAGATGCATCTGCATAGTTGATTACTTCTTACCATACAAGCTTTTTTTCACCAGAGGAATGGATGAAGGTAATGTCGTTTTAGGATTAGTAATATGCATGCAGCTTTGTGATTAATTTCTGCGACAGTGTGCTCCATGATCAGGTGCTTTTGAAGCCATGGCATTACAGCACTATATGTAAATTTTTTAATTTTCATTTTCAAGTTTCAGATTTTGTGTTTATGTGCATTTTAGAAAATGCTGTTATTGTTCTGACTATAACAAACTACGATGTATGTCAATACTGTCTGCAGGGTGAATGTTGTCCTCATGCATTTTCACGTATTGATAAAACACTTAATAAAGGCTTGGTGAGTCTTGTGTTGTTTCTTTATAATCGGAGTAAAATGCTTTCCTTACTGGTAGCAGTCCTTTTGTAGTACAGGTTTAGTGTGTTCGTCTTGCATGTCTTCATCATAATTTCAGTAATTTCCAATTTCTATTGTTTATCAGTCGTCAAACCTACAGGGTGTGGCAAGATAAAGTAGCCCCCTAAAGTTTTTTGCTGTTTTCTTAGCAACAGTTTGGCATTTTATCTGAAATTTTGCACATTTATTTTCTGAAGTGCTGTATGGCTAACTGCCAAGCAAAATGTGATTCTATTAAAAATGACGAAGTAATTGACTTTTTAGCATACTTACTTAACACTTAGATCCTCCGGTCCTTGACAGGGCAATGGGCAGCAAGAGTTCGCCATCTGCTTCTGTTTGTAGCGACAACCCGGACGCTGTTCTAATCGACTCCTCGGTCCACCAGGTCTTCTTTAAATTGGACCACCAAGTCTTCGTTGGACGACCTCGTCGTTTGCCACTACCACGAGAGGTCCATGACATGGCGTGATTGGCTGGTCGTCCAGGTGGCATCTTGATGATATGGCCTGCCATCCAAAGTCGTCTCTCTGCTACAATGTCCTGTAATCTTCGCTGCCCAGTCCAGCTTAGCACCTCCATGTTAGTCACGTGGTCCTTCCCAGAATCTTCCGTAAGTTGCACTGGTGAAAGACGTCCAGCTGCTGATATGTTCTAGCTGTACTCTTAAGTCTTGCTGGCATATATGGCTGTAGAGACAATGAGGGAGGTGTAGAGGTCCAGTTTAATCTTGAAGCTAAGCATGCTGTATTGCCACAGTTGTCAAGTCGTCGGAAGACTGCTGCTGCTGTTGTCAGTCGAGTGTTGATATCTGCTTCAACATCTCCATCGCTAGATATTACACTTCCCAGGTAGGTGAATCTCTCTAAATATTCTATGTTCCCTTGTGCAACGGCTATTGGCTGTGGTGATGAGCGCTGGGTGATTCCCATGGCCTTCGTTTTTTCCCGGCTTACATTCAGTTCAACTTGTACGCGTTGTTCCTCGAGCTTGGTAGTCATCTCTTGGCATACATTTTTTCCTCTGCCACTAGCATAACCATCTACCGATTTTTTAGCATTTAAAATGTTCATCTACAACACCAATTCAATAACATCATTGGAACAACACATTTTATGCTAAAATTTCACTGTCACTGTGAATGTTCGAAGTGTCCACCGCCAGCTGCAAGCTCCAACACAAGTTTTCAGTCCTTCAGTTTGAGGCGTCTTTTACAACCTTGACAACCGTCTTTATGGCAAGTTGTCCCAGATAACCTGAAGCGCTTCCTTGATTTCAGCGACTGTTTTCGGCTTTGTTTTAAGCTTGGAGTAAGCCTTCAACATTGTACACCACATGCGATAGTCCATTGGGTTTTTATTTGGCGAATTTGGAGGCTACTGGTCTTTTGTGATGAAATCTGAACAGTTGGCCCGCAGCCCATTTTGTGCGCTGCGCACTGTGTGTGCTGGCGTGCCGTCCTGCTGGAAGATGAATCCAGTGGGCAGCCGAAGATTGGTTTAAAGGAACGATAATTGAGTGATAATTTGTAAACAAAATGAATTACTGTTGATCAAAACCTCATTGTGACGTCGTCGGCAGTTACATGATAACCGGTTTCTGAATATTAAATAGCTTTTTAGCTTGAACATTTTAATGCTGAAAAATCTGTAGTCAGTCATGTTAAAAAGTTTATAGCTTGGTCGTTTTACAACAGAATCACATTTCACTTGGCACGTGGATGTAGAACATTTCAGCCAATAAGTCTGTAAAATTTTAAATTGAAACTCTGAATGGTGAGAAAACAGCAAAAAAAACTTTTGGGGGCTACTTTTTTTGCCGCACTCTGTATAGTGGTTTTGTAGTAGTACTGTTTAAAAGGCCGGTGTTAGTGGCTAGAAATGTGTATTTTTTCTGGATGTGTTATGGTGTTTCTGGTTGATGTCTTTTATGTCATAATCATTGTGTCATATTTGCATTATTTTCATTGTTTTATCATTGGCTAAGAATGAACGGAAGTATTGTGATTACTGATCAGAGCATCTTTGCATGCAGTACGCATTTTTCCAGCAGTAGCTGTATGTTTGCATGACAGCTCAGATGTGCTGTTTGTCATTGTATTTTTCATTTTTCTTTACATTTACACTTTACATTTAGTTTATCTTTGGTGATTAAAACGATTGGTTTCATTAAGGAGACTGGATATTTAACAGTGTAATCACACACAAATCTTGCACAATACCAAATTGAATTCACATTGAACTTAGACTGTGCATACATGTGAAATGAAACAACGCAATTTCTCTGAAAATTTTACGAGGTTTGTTGCAACGTTTTTATAATACGGTGCCAGTATATGATATAAGCATGTAGCTATTCTTTTTAGTGCATGATTTGTGGTAGAAAATGATACGTTGTTGTTAGTGTGGTGTAGTAGCATGCCTGTATGCTGAGAGTCGGTCACTGTTGTATCTGTGATGTTTTTTCAGTTTGGCTCCGACGTCTATCTTTGCTACAAGAAGTCTGTTGCTAAAATGATAGTCTTCACTGACAAAGCCGGCATGTTGAATGCGTGATATTTCTTTCTTATCATAATTCGTTTAAACTGTTACATTATTTGGTGATACTTAGCTGGGAAGAGTTTTCATCTTTGGCGGTAGTTTGAACGTCATGAAATTGGTAAAGAACGTATGTTATATGAAATTGCTTAGATCGTTCTGCAGAACTTGTCCACTCATACACTTGTGAAAATTCTGAACAGTTTTTGCCTCTGGCTTCTCCTTTAGATTAAGTAACCAGATCTTCTGTTGTGTCACAGTGTGAAGTAAATTTTATTTACTGCTCTCATTTTCTCAGCTTGTGCATTTTCTGACCGGTTTCTGTTGATTTCTTATTGCTGAAAATTTTGCCCATAAAATGGGTAGCATGGACAATTTTAAAAGAAAATGGGAACATTATCTGCAGATTCATTATTTGTAATGTATCCGTGTTAGTGATAGCCTTGTAAAAATTTTGTTCTATTGGTTGATTACATAATGGTGAAACATTTTTTGTTGGTTCAGTGTTCACTTGATACACAGTATACTTGTTGCATTTTTTATCAGTTTCTTTTTTTGTTTGTAAATTTTTTCTTGGTGTGGTAGTCTGCTATCATGTAATTACTGGTTATTGTTTGTTAACGTTGACAGTTATACTTGATCGCTATCCATCGTCCGATCACCCGGGACTGGTGCTTCCGAACGGAGTTGGAATGTTTTGTTTACCGATGGGGGCATCAGTGGAGCGCTGGCCAATGGGAGCACGGCATCCATTGCCGGTCTTCTCCACATTTGTTCTCACGAGCGATGTCGGCCTCAGAATCTATGGTGCTGCAATCGTATTCTATGACGACTTTGACTCCAAGCAGCTGTCGGATGAACAGTTACGGTTGTTTGGTCTGGCGTCGTCGACAAGACCTGATCAGGGTTGTGGATGGAGCCTGCACCAGAACAGAGCCATCTGTTTCTTGTCACGTTGGCCATTCTTTGAGGCCATGCGGGGTCTGCTGTTGTATATCTATCGAATCTCAGTCTCAGGGCCACAGCCTGTGCCTTTGGAAAGGTATTTCAGCTTGTGAATGTGATTTTTCACGAGAATTTATATATGGTAGTCAGTCCTGAGGTCACATGGGCCAGACAATGAGTGTCTATGTTTTAAGTGACATGCCAGATGTGTGGGTCACCGTGTCCCTGTTTAGTTTTTACCATTACATTAGGCTGTTATTAGCATGAACTGTTTTTGCAGATGTCAGCAGTGTGTTCTATCTCCCCAAATTTGGAACCAGTATCAGGCGCAACTTTCTCCCCAGTTTCGGGCTTAGGTTCCCCCAATTTCTGACTCAAGTTTTTCCGTCCATTTTGGACTTCTTTCGGGAAGCCAAAAATGGGGGGAGTTTTGTTAAGGGTATAGATTGCCTAGTGAAAAATAGGGGGAAAAGTAATGTTAAAAGTGTAGGTTGAAAAATGGGGGGAAGTAAAAAATGGGAAATTTAGTTAAGGGTCTAGATTGGCCATTGAAAAATAGGGGGAAGTTATGTTAAAGATGTAGATTGAAAAATAGTGGGGAGTAAAAAATAGGGGGTGGGGAGTTTTGTTAAGGGTTTATATTGCCCAGTGAAAAAATAGGGGGAAGTAATGTTAAAAGTGTAGATTGAACAATAGGGGGCAAATAAAAAGAGGGGGAAGTTTTTAAGGGTGTAGATTGCCCAGTGAAAAATAGGGGGGAAGTTATGTTAACTTAGATGTAGATTGAAAAGTAGGGGGGAAGTAAAAAGAAAGAGGAACTCATTTTAGTGCAGTGCAAAGTGAAGTTTTTTCAAGTTTGTCAGTGAAGGGCTGTGGCGGTCTGTCTGCATTTGAAATATGCTGCTAGCAAAATGTTTTTTTGTCATGTGAATGTGCTGAATTGGCACAGGTTTTTATATAATTCATGCAGTATACACCTTTATTACAGGTATGTTGGGCATTACATGACAAATGTGCCGTTTCCATCACCGCAAAAGCCACGAATATTTATTCAGGTACCGGCCTGTATCATTTTCTGAATCATTTGTTATAACTGTCTTTTTTCGTTGATTTATTAACAGTCAGCTGTTAAGTGGTTTTATTTGGCAGATTGTGTAATTTTTTTAATGTAAGCAACTGATTGTGTTTTGATTATGGGTTCAGAATGAATGATTTTATTATGCGCGAAAGCAGCTATTGCTTTCAGCGCGTCAGCCATCGCAGTTGATGATGATGATGAAGGACGAATTAACTTTAGCGTGGCGTTAAGTCCTAAGACTACAAGGACACGTAACAATAAGCCTAAAAAGTGAAGTCATGTAATAGTAGTCAGTGCAATGAGACGTTGTTAGTCATGATTGTAAGACCAGGCAAAAAGTTTAGTTCTGTCTGTCCATCACATGGGTGGATCCAGTCAAAAACGGTACAAGATATGATCATCAAATCTTCACCGACTGCTGCCTGGAAGATTCTAGTTTCAGGAACCGTAAAGCTTTTCCATAAATTTGAAGGGGGTCACCCCGAACGAGGGTGCTGAATGAGGGGGGGTGGGCAAAATTTGTGATTTTTGGCCAATAAGTCACTGTATCTCAGTAATGGTGCGAGATAGGGCCTAGGTTACTATTAATCACTAATAGGAAGTTGTACATTGGCTCTCGATTGGCGCTGAATCAATGACCTTGAATGACCTTGAACGCTAAAATAGGGGTTTTTATGGATTTTTTGGGCGATTTTGGGCTGCGACACAAGTCTGTATCATTCGAATCATTCGCAGGTGGCGCCACAGAACTATCGTTATACGATCCAGATAGAGAATTTGGTATTTGTATGTTAACTTAGCGTGAGCACCCCAATTTTCAGCTAAACTATTGAACTGGAACTGCTATAGGCTTTTGCGCGTCTCATAAGCATTAGCTCAAATTTCTTGTCCTGTCAGCTGTGATGCTAAATAGGAAATTTTGTGTTTAGTTTTATATTTTTAATTATTTACATTTTATTGAATGCAGTTATATTTCATTGTAGCTTAATACAAAGGCTGTTATTTTGTCTCATCCTGAGGAGACTTCCCTTCCACGCAGGTATGATTTGTATTTTGTGTAATATGATCTTTATTGTTGCTGATTATTATTAATGTTTCCTCAGTTTCTGTCCACAATCAAATTCTTTATCTTTCAGTTCATCATAGTATTGAAAACACACACAAGACCCAACAAGCAGATTCCAGTTTTTATAATTTTACACATTTCGAAATCCGTGAATGGAAGCGAGTGCTGGCTCATTTGGCTAATTCATTGGGCAACATTGTTCAGTTATCACTTTGCGGTTAGTTTTTTTGCAACACTGATCATAACATATCATAACATTGATATGTAGATTTGATAGTCAAATGCTTTTCTGGCTTTCATACTTAGTCAGTTTTTACTTAGTGAATCTTGTTTATGATCAGCGTGATTTTATAGCATACTGCATTTCCAATATATACTAGAGATGTTAGTTTGTTATCTTCATGTTCGTTAGTTGTGTTTGTTACAGTAATTCTTGTGCTTTGCATTGTACAATATTGTACTAGTCGAGTTGTAGCTTTTCTTGTCAACCACTGGCAGTACTTAGCTAGCATCTCAGTGAATGCAGTCTTATATCTTGTGATTGTTAGGTCGCTTTAATGTAGACATGAGTATGAGTTCGGGTTTCGGTTTATGAGTGAATGCTTTGCGAATAAAACAACAATATTTTGCTACCTGATTAATAATTTTATTACTTGCACTTCCGTAGCAGTGAACAGTTCAACACTGTCATCAGTTCAGACATTATTATTAGAGCTATCGAAGCATTAATTTTTTTAACGCATCTACACTGTGTTTCAAAAAAACGGGCACCCTTTTTATTTCTTTCATAATTCACTCAAATGATGATCAATTTACACAAAATTTTTACCAGATGTAGCTGAAGAAATGCTAATT
>Ga0209367_1002505_pt1 | contig 24285 bp, 22 predicted proteins | sample WorMetLIZISLAND2_FD_187412 | JGI IMG/M metagenome (GOLD analysis project Ga0209367, IMG submission 187412) | Marine gutless worms symbiont microbial communities from Max Planck institute for Marine Microbiology, Germany - Olavius geniculatus... ... | reverse complement strand
CTATCAAAGGGTTAGTACTTGGATGGGTGACTGTCTGCAGACAGGTAAACCATCTCGGTATATAACCAACACCAAGGTCAACTCAGCCTTTCATCCCTTTGGGGTAAGTAAACTGAATATTGGCCTGTCTGGCTGGGGTGCGTTCGCCTGGGTTGGGTGGCGGGTGTGGACCGGGTCCTATAAGGCAAACAGCTCTGAGATGGGTTTCCCATGAAGAGCTATAGGCCTACCATTTTACTACATGTTACCCATTTATTCTGATAATCACGTGCAGTGGCGGTTCTAGCCTGCAACATCTGGGGGTGGGGGTGGAGAGCCTGGTCTTATGGCAAGCACCGTAGTGGGAGCCTATAATGAGGGTTTGGGGGCAGAGCCCCCAGCAGGGTCCAAAGGCAGAGTCCCTGGTCGTCGTTTAGGGGGAAAAGCCCTTCTGAAGCTGAAGCACTTTGGTTTTTGGACGTTCAATGGAAACCACAAATTTGCCCACTTTTTTGCAGTTTGGAAATGCAAAGAAATCAGATATTTGTGTTATTTTTGCAAAAAATCACAGGTGGCCATGAAACTTGGGAAGGAAGGCTGGAGCAAAACTGGGGAGCTGTGCCCTTCCCCCCCTGGGGCCCAGCTCGGGCTTAAAACTGCCACTGACAACGTGTGCTCTGGCTGGTGTTATAAGGTGATGATTGACGATGATAGAGCTGTGTTGATGCAGGGCCACGTACACAGAGTTCATTAACAAGTATGAGACTCTGGTGGAAATGGTCGTGCCACGATCTGCCAAGTAAGCCACACACTGCCGTTATTTGTTGCATTTCTACAATATGCATGTCAACATTGATTCCGATCTTTGATTAGGTTATTGATTTTTAACTATGCTGAAGATTAAATTAACGTGTTAATGCATTAATAAATTTACGCACATTAAAAAATTAATGCACAGTAAAAAATTAATACCCAGGCATAAATTTATTTAATTTACATAATTCTGTTAAGCAAAAGTTTCAATATTTCGTTAAACTGCAGTTACTTGACAATCGAATGAATTCAAGTAACCAAGTTGTAGTTGCCAATATTACTGTAAATAAATATTATTTAGATGACAGGCTGATAGATTTCTTTTATGCTAACGATGACGACAGTAATTGTTAAAAAAGTGCTTTTATTTGCTTTCTAACTTTTTGTATTCTACAGGTGGGGGCCCCCAAACGTCACGGGACCTGGGGTAACTCACTCCCTACTCTCTCTCTCAACGGGCCTGAGTGCGTTTATAACGCATTAATTAATGCGTTAAAAAATTAACGCCCGTTGGTGTCTGACGCCATTGTTACTATCTCTGCCCACCGCTGCCTATCTAGGACAGCGTGGCTTAACTCCTGCAGGGTTGCCCCACACCACTTCTCAGTGTCATCTGACCATTCTCGGTGAGGCCGTCCTCTTTTGTTTGAACCATCCATCCATCCCGAAAACCGCCACTGCTGCAGAATAAGTTTGTCAGTGCCTGCCTGCAGTATAGGGACAATGTGTTTCAGACTGGTGAAGGAAGACGCGGAATACGGTCTTTTTGTGGTTACTCTGTTTCAGTCAAAGGTCGACCAGTTCAAAGTCCGCTGCCGTGAAAACAAGTCAGTATATGGCAGCGATACAATTCATTGCATTTTCAGTAACTAGCTGCAACGCCGGCTGTACTTCTAGTGAGTTAGGCCTTTGTGCGGAACACAGCAGACAGAGAGAAGAAAAAGAAAAGGTAAAGGTCAGAATATAGCTCTTTAGAAGACTGAACCCCTGACAGCACTACGGAGCGTCTCCTGCCATATGGGATCACGCAATGTTACCTGCCACCCGACACAGGTGAACGTGCCCTGCCTTAACCCCAGCCAGATAGGCTGGTACTCGATTTACCTACCCAGGAAGGATGGAAGGCTGAGTTGACCTAAGTGGCTGGTTATATACCGATATGGTTTACCTGTCTGCAGGCAGTAACCAATCGCAGTACTAACCTGGTCCGGCGTACAGTAACTTCATTGATCGAATGAAATGCGTTACTGCTACGCCACGCCACCACCGATAGCCTAAGATGCCACCTACTGTACTGTATGCCACCTTTTTACCATTTTAAGCGTGGTTAGTTAGCTAGTTAGCAATATTGCCAGAGGCAGCATTAGGATTTTTCCCAGCTGGGGTACAGCTACGGCATCGGGCTTTTTTATAAGGGCACAGCATGAAATAAGCATATTAATTACGGTCTGCCTAAACATCACAGATCAGCTGAGATGACAGATATTGTTTCAGTTTTTCAATTTCAGATCGATATATAGCATCTCAGAGTTAGGGTAGGGTTAGGGGTAGGGTTATGGTTAATGTTAGGGGTAGGGTTAGAGTTAGGGTTAGGATCTGAGTGATCTGTAGTGCCATACATTGATCTAAAGTTTACAGACTTGAAAAATTTCTCCATCTCTTATAATCTGTGGTAATCTGTGGTGTTTAGGCAGACCCTGCCAATTAAGCACGTTGGTCCCGGCAGTGGTCGTATGCACGATGTCCCAGGAGTTGTAATGTGTGACAAATTTTTATATATTACATGCATTTTTACGTATTTTAGAGAATCCCGCAAGCGTAGTGAGTGAAGAAATCTTTTATAATGTGTGAAATAAAGACCATGCAATGCAAATAAGCATTAGCCAAATATTTGTGTAGTCTAGTGTGTAACAGCACATTACAGAATTCATTAAGGGGTCGTCCATAAATGACGTCTTGCTCTGAGAGGGGTAGAGGGTGTGATGATGTGTGACATAGAGGGAGGGGGTGAAACATTCCGTCATGCACGTCAAGTCTGTGGCAAGGCCTGGCGAGGGAGTCGTGGATGATAGCGCTAGTATTCAGCAGATCATTTGTATGTATATCAAAGCTTTGATATACTATGCTTGCTGTTGCAAATCGTACAAAATCATACAGATCATACAAAAAATTGTTGTGTTTGAAACTCATAGATCTGTAGTTTGTGAGGTTATATTGGGAGGTCCAGAGCAGCGTGACGAAACCTGACGAAGGGGGAAGGGGGGTTATTTTTCCTTAAAATTGTCCTAAGTTATTGGTGGTCAATATGACGACATTATTTTGAGCTTGCATTTCAGGAATTTACAGGAATTTGCTCAATATTTGATGAGTTTATGAGTGAGTAGCTGCATGCCTTGCATTTGGTGCATTTTTCTGTTTTTTCCTTCACATGCTCGATGTGATATGCAGGTTTGTCGTGCGTGACTTTGTCTACAACGAGACAGAAATCAATGAAGAAAAACAAGAACACATGAGGCTGATGGATGCAATGAAGATGCAGTTTGTGAGTAAGGCTACTGTCTGATTGATCAAACATTGCTCTGTCATTGTTCTAGTGAATACAGTACATGACGAATAATATGTGGAACGAATGTACACCAAATGTACACCGTGTTCCAAAATTAGTGGCCCCGTACAGATACGTTGTGTAAAAGTGTTAATACATGACAATTTTTTTGGTTACAAAATTTGAAGCAGCTGTTAAATTTGAGCTTGAAAGTGGCCACCTTTGGCCTTGATGCAAGCTTTTAGTCTAAGGCGGGATCGCTGCTGTTTGATCCCTTTGTCAGTAACAATGTATTGAATGTCACACTAATGCAAACAAATTCTGACGTTACATTAAGCACACACGGTAGGGTGCGTACGTCATAATGAGTGTGATTGTAAGTAATGTTAAGTTAGTGCAGTGTACGATATTTTGTTGAAATCCAAGAACTACAAACTGAATTAGGTGTGTTTGAAGCAGGGGGATGGCGCTAATTTTGGGACACAGTGTTGATGGTTCAAGAAATGTTTTGATAAATGTGTGCGCAGCAGTTGTGTGCCATTAAGAGTGTAGTGTATTTGCCCTTCAGATAGCAACATTATAGTGTTATACGTTGTTGGCATTGTATGCTTGCAGGATCCTTTGGTCAGATGGCTAAAAGTCCAGTTTGGTGAGATATTCAGTGCTTGGATTCACGTCAAAGCTCTACGCACCTACGTTGAATCTCTGCTTCGGTAAAAACTGCACTTGCTTTTTGTATATATCTATTCCTTTCTTGCAGCAAACTAATTAATAATGTGTGTGCATTTGACGTTTTTGCTGATGACTGGTGAAAAAAATTGCTTAACCTACATTTCTTGCAACAGAAGGATGTAGTGTCATTTGATAGTGGCAGCATAGCTGCAGCCTGCAGCTGTAATGTGTCTGTTTGGTGGTCGTAGTTTGAAAAGTTGCTTAGCGAGTTTATACTGAGAGTTCATATTAAAAAGGTAAAGCTAGGGTCGATCTTAGACGTGGCAGCTGATTGACAGCACATACGAGGATTGTTTGATAAAAAAAGTTACAAAACAGCGTCATTCTATTAGTTTTCCAAACGTTAAAAATCCAAAATATACGTTTTGTAAGGAATTTAATTCTGTGCAGCAACTGTGAGTTTTATGATGATGACTTCACTGTGACGTCATTTATAAACGTTAAATATGACGGCATTGCCACTGAAATCCTCCCGTAAAGAACAGCGTGCCATTATTGTTCTTTTTGTGGGCAAAAAAGATTTAACGCAAATCAGATTCACTCTAAGATGCATCTAGTATATGGCAACAAGTGCTTTACAAAGCGAACATTTTACATTTGGTGTAAAAAATGCTAGGTGGGCAGAAATTTGCATCATATGCTGAGGTGCGAGTTATGATAGATTACTGGTGGGCAAAATAGTACACGTGTAGACGGTGTTCTGTGAACAGATTGTGTCACAATGACGTCATCATCAAAAAAATTTCTACACGTGTTCAGAATATAATATCCTACAAAAATTATATTTCGGATTTTTAAGATTTGAAAAACGAACAGAACGACGCTGTTTTTTAACTTATTTGTCGAACGACCCTCGTATTAATTGCCGACGCCAATGAGCATTTGGACCCTCAATGTAGCACACGAACATACAACGGTCATCCCAAAAGTTTCTTGCCTCAACATATTAGACAACAATATTTTCCACAAACTATACATCAGTGAAACGTACGTCCTAGGATGGGAAGCAGATGCAATAAGAAAGGGAAAGGAAGGGTTAGGGCACCTAATAATTTCTCAAACCCTGTTTTGGTTTTCTAGAAATATGCCTGTTAATTAGCGTGTGACACGCTGTCATGGTCGTGGTCAGGTTTGGCTTACCGGTGAATTTCCAGCCGATTCTGATGGTGCCGTTCAAGAAGACCGAGAGACAGTTACGCGAAGTGCTGCATCGTCTGTTCGGTTACCTCGACACCTCGGCCGCCGCATCAGGAGTTGACGTGAGCAGTTGTATCCGACATTGTGACATACTTTATAAACACAAATCACAATTGTGTTTTTTTATAGTAAATAGCTGCAGCAAAAGTGTCCCACGTTTTCCCTCATGTGTCAACATATTTACCTCTGTAGCACTTTAATATCAAAAGACCAGCTGTAGCTCAGGGAAGCTGACCATACCTGCCTGCTCCAGAGGCCAGCAAATGGGAACCTAGTATTTTGCTTACTTACATAACTTGCAATATAATGCAATATTCCACGGAAATGCTCGCTAATATATTGTGCTGCAAATTGTGTGCAAACCATTGAAGAAAGCAACTTACTATGACGTACTGATTAGCCACAGTACAAAACGTTACAGACAGATGGACAACAGGTTGTACCATTAGTGCGACCGTTTTTACGGCAATCAGTAGGTTGGTTGAATAAACCATAGCAAATCATCCCAGCTGCTGTGGTTTTCTTGCAGTAGCTCAGCTTACTTGTTTAAACAACTTGTCTCCTGTTGCAGTTTTTCTATGACTGTAGTGGTGTTACCTGCCTTTTACAGGGTGGGCTAAAAAATGGACCTGTTTGAGTTTTTTATAAGTCAGCGATGGTTACCTGTACTTAGAAAGGCGTGTAATATGTCAAAAGTTTTAGAATGTTGTAGACAAATAGGACCGAACTTGCATAGCAAATCGTTTAAATATTTTTTGTCTAATTTGCCTAAATCTTCATTACCCCTAAAATTAGGCATTTGCCTGCACGCCGATATACCCAGTTTCATTGAACTCAAAAACTCACTGCCAAAAGGTCCAGATTTAAATTCTGTGAATTAATCAGTGTGGGGGCATTGCAACAGCTAGCATGGTCACAAAATTTCAGTAACTGACCAGCTAAAGCGTGTGCTAATCGAATGCTGGGCTTGGCTGATCCTGAACACATCGACTCCAGCGACTGATGACGGTTATGAATGCTAAAGCTGGGCAACTGCCTATGTCAAATGTCATCCAAACTCAATATATGTGTTGATGATTGTTGATATTTCACTGTATGCTGAATGAAAATCAACTGAAGTTTATGAGTTACTGCCAATTTAGCATGATTTTAGGGGTGGGGTGGAGCAGATTTGTGTAAATCAGGCAAAGAATATTTAAATGCTGAGACATGCAAGTTGTGCACTTCTTTTGTACACAATTTTGAAACTTTTGGCATATTACGCACCTTTCCATCAATAAACGTCGCTAAGGTTATAAAAGCTCAAATGTCCATTTTAGGCGAAATCCATGTGTTCAGTCAAATTTTGCAGAATTTTGGGGGTGACGTATATTTATGCAAATTAGGCAAAGAATATTTAAATGCTTCAATATGCAAATTTGTCATTTATTTTTACATCATTCTGAAACTTTCGACGTATCACACATCTTTTTACCACTAACCATCGCTGAGTTATCAACGCTGAAACAGGTTCGGTTTTTTGGGCCCACCCTGTATAATACGCCTTTTCTTACTTTTTTCTTGTTCAGTTTAATTCATGTCTAGTCAGTAGCATTTTTGTAAAGTGTCTCTGCAGTCAGCTAGATTGTAGGATGTATGTTGTATTATGAATTTTTGTTGTTATAAAATAGAAAAAAAATTATGCTGGTAAGTTCCTATGGTCAATACATAATATTTTGCTTTGCTTGAATTAAGCCGTATGTGAGGCACATTTTCTGTCGGAATTATTATGTTACTTATAGCCAGTATTTATGTTGAATTGTTTTACAAATGGTTAATACTGATAAGCTGGTGTATTGCAGCTGTCGAATGTTCCTGGCCTGCCGGCGTCTGCTGAATACTATCCTTACGTCTGCTATAAGATCAATCTCGATCTGACTTCCGTTGGACATCACCATAACTAATGCCATGTCACACACTATGCAGCTTCAACTTACTGCCTAAACATAATTTCACGAGAAGTCGGAGATTTTAGAAATACTGCATGTCTTGGATCCCCGACCATCTCCTTTCGTAGGCAAACGTCATCGTCCAAATTTATTTCGGGAAGAGTTGCGGCGGACAAAATTTAATCTGGAAGCAAATTGGCATGCACTTTCATTTTGCCTTAGTATGTTTATAGGAGGTATGGGGGGGGCGATCACCCTTACTCCACACCCCTTTCCATTTCTCCCTGATCGACGCCATGCAGTGTTTCCAGGCTTGACACTCTGTTAGGCATATGCACTTTTCAGCTGCTGCAACTAGAGAAGCGAAAGTAATACGTGCGTAAATAATATACCAAGATTTGAGTGATTTTAGTAAATTGTACTTTTTTCTGGTTACATATGGTTTGGAACAAAACTTGGAAAAGAGATGGACTATTAGACATGGTCTTGTATCAGCATGCAAAGTTTCACCTTCAGATTTATTGTAATTGCATAATGAATATTGTTCAATAAAAAAACAGGTAGTTTAGTTAGCAGTTATAACACCAAATTAACACAGTATTAGTGTTTTACACTGCGGAGTAAGTTATGCTGAGAAATTTAAATTGTCTTGACTCTTGAGCAGTGGCGGCGCCAGCTTTTTATGAGTGGGGAGGCCAAGGAGGGGAAAGACGTGTAAGGGGGCCACACTTGTTTCATTTCATACTCCAACCTCCCGCCCCCTTATTCTCGTTACATTCAGGCTATCATCCAATACATAGTTCTTGGGTGACCATTGGCTTTTATCTGTCTACCTGGTGGGTGCAGCATGCACCCAGTGAAAAATAGGGAGGGAAAGTTTTTTTGAGGGTCTGAATCAAAAATAGTTGGAGACGTTTTGATAAGTTTGCAGATCAAAACTCCCCCTTCTTTCACTGGGCAAACTAGACCCCTAACGAAACTTCCCCCTTATTTTTTACTTCCCCACCACTTTTCAGTCTGCACCCATAACAAAACTTCCTCCCCATATTTTTAACATTCCTGCTATTTTCACTTTGCAAACTACACCCTTAACAAAACTTCCCCACTACTTTTTACTGCCCCTTTATTTTCCAATCTGCACCTTTAACAACCCCCCCCTATTTTTTACATCCCTCCGTTTTCACTGTCATCACTGGGCAAACTACACCCTTAACAAAACTTCCTCCCTATTTTTTTACCTTCTTCCTATTTTTCAATCTGCTCCCTTGACAAATTGCAACTTCCCCCTAGTTTGGTTTTGTTTTTTTTGCGCCAGTATGATAGTGCAGAGACGTAGTCGTTGAGTCGCCGCACTGCAGTGCTGCCCATGCTCATACCACGCCACAATTTGACAAGTTGTTTCACAGAGAACATGCACCCTGCACGGCAGTGTTAATTGCTATCACCAGTGCTATCACCAGAATAGCTGTTTAGACCTCAGAATGCACTTTGCAAACCATTTGTTGGCCGAGCTCTGCCCGGATTTGCTGGAGGAGCTTACAGAACTTGGCTGGTTAGACCCTCTAGCTGGGTGTGGGGCCCCTCGGGAAAGGGAAGAAGAAGGAACGGGAATGGGAGGAGGGAACGTAGAGGGAAAGGGAGATAAAGCATAGGGAAGCGGAGTAGAGAGAAAGGGGAAGGAAAAGGGGCGAATAGGGCCATGGAGGGGAGGCAGGGAAGGAACGGAGCCCGAAAAGGAGGGGGATTGAGCCCGAAAGTGGGGGGAACATGAGCCCAAAACTGGGAGGGAACTTGCGCCTGATTTCGACTTCAAATTTGGGGGGATAGAAGCCACTGTGGGTGACCACTTTCCAGAGCACATAAAATTTCGACTTTTCCAGCAGGGCAGGCAAAGATTCAACGATACACCAGTGAGACTGGGAGGTAGACCCCCAGCTAGACCAAGCAATTGATTTCAACTAAGGGTGGCGTCACCAATTCAAAAGTAAGGATTACAAACAATATGCGAGCGAAGCAAGCAGAAAAAAATTGATACCACCAATTTTGCTTAATTTGGTAGGTCGAAAACAGTTTTCTCAGACATTTCCCTGACTTTTCCCTGACCACTCTGGAATTTCCTGATTTTTCCAGGTTAGTGGTCACCCTGTTACTTTATATAGTCCCAAAAAGGCAAAAGCATATGAAGGCAAATTGCATTTTGTTCTCGTCACTTAACCCATTTTCTACTAACTTTTTTTCTAGCTCTAACATTAGCGCTCCATAAACTCTATCATCGGATCCGAGTCTGGCGATCGTATCGTTTTGTGATAAAAAGATTGCACTTTTTGGAATAATGATACATTTTGCTTAACACTTTTAAGGGGTGTTTATAGTTTGTTGTGTCGCACCCTAAGTGCATGGATGTAGATGAGCCTAAAACTGGTATCAGATCTTTTATTTATAGCTCCGTGGTATCAGATAAAGACTGCCAGCTGCTATAGTGTTGTAACATCTTATAGGTTTACTGCCATCCAGAGCCTGAAAATTTAATGCACTCATTGTAAATTATTGTTTATTTTACTTTGTTGCATATAAATAAGTCAAAGTTTGTAATTAATAATGATTTAGCAGTATTCATTTATTTACTGCAGTTTAGTTATCCATAGACTGCATTTTGCTTTATGTCTGTGAAACTCAAATGGGACGGGTATAGAGGGGACCATCGTCATCATCATCATCATATTCGTTTAATACATTAACTTGACATAACGCAAGCATGTGCACAATTTAGGCCTAACATACAGTAAATATAAGAGCCTCAAATGGGGGGCCATGGCCCCGCTGGACCCCTCTTGGGGCCGCCACTGCTCTTGAGTCTTGACTCTTGAGACCGAGTTGAGTGACTGATACCTATCAGACGTAACGTGACTACCAGTACACCCAAAACGGATTCAGTGGCACAGAGTACCAGCTGCTGAATGCTGATTACCGGAAGTGGGCGTGTGTGATATTGTGTAAATGTACTGTTTATTTATTTTATTTCTGCTATGTGATTTGGTAGGATTTTGGTAATTGATATACCGTGTTGATATCTGTGATCGCTTTTACTAGTTACAGGTATTTGTAAGGGTTTGTTAATAGAGATGTAAAAAGTACGATGAATTGCATTACAAGCAGTGTCGGTGTGATGCCCCAGTCCTGGGGCCCTGCCGACTAACTATTCAGATCCAGGTCCAGTGTCTGTGTTTGAGTCCTAGTCTGCGGATTCATGTCCCATATTCTAACAGCACAGAATGACTATTTGTCTGGAAAAGAACCTGAAACTATCAGGAAGTTTAACAAAAGACAAGTGCGAGATACTTTCCATCACCAGAAAGAAACACCCAGTCACATATCCTTATCAGTTACACGGTCAACATCTGAAACACTGCGATTATGCCAAGTACCTGGGTATTACTATCAGCAAGGACATGCGCTGGACTAGACACATTGACACAATCACAGCTAAAGCAAATAGTAAATTGGGATTTGTTAAAAGAAACATCAACATCAATAACAGAGCAGTCAAGGCACAGGCTTATAAATCACTAGTGAGACCTGTTCTTGAATATGGCCAAGCAGTATGGGACCCATACACAGCATCTGATACTGAGCAACTTGAATTGGTTCAGTGCCGGGCAGCTCGTTTTACAATGAACGGGTACCGCAGAACCTCCAGTGTTGGGGCCATGTTGGCAGAACTTAACTGGGAGTCTCTTGCATCACGTCGCCGTACTGCACGCCTAGTGTTGTTCCACAAAATCCACTATGGTTTGGTAGCCATCAATATGCCACTCGAATTTAAGTACAACTCAGGACCAACTTGAACAGAAAACTCACTGGCATATCACAGTCCAGCATCATCAGTTGACTATCAGAAGAACTCTTTTTTTACCGTACAGTCAGAGACTGGAACTGTCTTCCTGATGAAGCTGTTCATACATCGATCCCTGAGCATTTCAGGGATTACATTCTACCATAAACTATGGCTGCAGTACTCCACCGATTTTGGTGAAAGGGAGTCGCGACCCTTCCGTGAGGAGCCAGAGATACTTCCCTATTTTAATTAGCACTTTGTGCACTGGGACATCCTTCAAGATTTTTCGTTATGCACTCAGCACTGCCAGCATGTCCACAACCACTACTGGTCAGGAGTCTTCAACTTGTTGAAGTTTGACCGTACTCCGAAGAAGAAGAAGAAAAGGTGTGGCTTGGTAGTCTAGCGGTTAGCGTGTCGGACCCAATGACCGCGAGGTCGTGGGTTCGTTCCCTAACCACTGCACTCTCAAGTAACAACCTTGAGCAAGTTGTTCACACACCACAGCCCGTCGGTGCGATGCCCCAGTTTGGGGGCCCCGCCGACTAAATATCCAAGTCAAAAGTCAGGGAATTGTCAGGAGGCGAATCTTTTTGTTAACTGTTTATTGTAACTGTATAGAGCAGCACCAATACAGTAGCATAGTAGTACCAGTAGGGTGTCGGTAAAATGCATCCAGTGCATCTGCATCTGGTGCGTCTAGGCCAACGGGTATTTTGCGTCTAAATAGTGCGTCTAATAGACGCATATTACCCGTTTCATCTGAAATGACATCACTGGCATCGTAGCATTGGCGTATTGTCCTGGTCTGATCTAGGAGTTTTATGTGATTTTTGATTACATATTTATATGCACATTTGTATTGTGTGATGTAATCACTGCCACAAAGAATGTATTTTAAAATAATATGCTGATGCTGTAATGTATGCATTGCAGTAGTTTATTGTGAAATAAATGAATTAGGTTACTTTTTGATAGTTGCTTTCCATGAACATTTAAGTTTTAAACTAAACTGTGTCTGGAAAAAAGTAACCCCCCTAGACATTGTGCAGCAAACATGTCAAATCTAAACGCATTTTACCGACACCCATACCAGTAGGGTGATATTGTGTTTATTTGTGTGGCACATGATGCTGCACCATGATTTTGTTATGATTGTTAAAATAGGTGGTACTAATACACGATGTGGATAACTGGAACGTGAGTGTTGCGACACTGAGGCTTTAGTTCGGTTTGCTTCTTACTGTTGTTACGATGAAGATGATATTAACGATTGTTGAAACAGTGCATATATATGTGTGGGCGCCAGTCCAAAATAGTATACCCTGATTTAAGCAATATGACATACCTCAGTAGACTCACAATGATGTTTCTAAGTTGTTTTTCATGTTTTTTGCGTAAGCATTTCGGGTTAGGGTTAGGGTCAGGCTTGGGGTTAGGGATAAGGTTAGTGTTACGGGATAGGGTTAGGGTCAGGTTTAGGTTGGGATTAGGTCATTTGCACAATCGTTATTGAAAACTTAAACATAAAACAGCTGTCCTGTGGTATATATCAGCATTGAGTTGCATTTTTTTAATAAAGTACTACAGGTTTATGAAGTCGATAAATTTCAAAATAACTGCACTGTTCACCATTAAAACAACAAAATTGAATGTAAAGATTCATTATCAGTCTGCTGAGGTACATCATATTGCTCAAATCAGGGTGTCCTATTTTCGACCGGCGCCATATAGGCGCGTGTTTGAATGATTTAGACTGGTGCAGAATGGACGCCGATCGCCGACTGTTTGATCTGACTGAGTTCTGGCTCATCAGTGCTCCTGGTGAGAGGACCTGCCAGCAAACATGGGACGTGATGAACAGTGTTACGTCTAAGCAGGCAAATCTCTCCACCAATTTCAAGTTTCACATTCCAGATTTGAAGGTATTTTGTCATCTTTAATGTGTCATAATTGAATATTTTTTTGTGTAAAACTAGTTTGTTATTGCATCAGTCTGATAATTTGAACTTTTTGTATGTCATATATCACACACATTGATATTGATTTAGCACAAATTTTGCAGGCTACTTTAATATGCTGTAGCATTCAGGATTTAGTTTATTTTGTCGTTGTTTATGTGCTGATATGTCTGTTTATTATCAGGTTGGCACTCTTGATGTGCTAGTTGGCTTGTCAGATGAGCTTGGAAAACTAGATCCATTTGTAGAAAGGTACTTGACATCATTGCTTTCAATTGCTTTTGCACACTATATGATTACATTACAGACATGTGAGTGTGATTGGTTGAAACTGCGTGTGCAAAGTACGTCAAGTTAGTGACTAAATTCTTTAGCAGAGCCTGCTCTGCAGTGTAAAATTGTGCTAACCACAGTGTTTGGTTGAGTAATTAAACTATTTCTTTTTTTACTAAATAATGTCAGTCTGAGGAACTTCAGTTGCTTTGATGTAGAGACTTTGCATGTAGGTATTGTAGGCTGAGAGTGTGGCTTGGTGTAGTGGTAGCATGTCGAACTGGTGATCCGGAGGTCCCCAGTTCGACTCCTGCCCCATCCACTGCCAGGTAACAACCCTGGGCAAGTTGTTCACACACATGTGCCGCCGTCACCAAGCAGTATAATTTGGTACCGGTGGCCTCACCACCGGGAAGGCAACGGCAGTACATGGGAGAGGTCTGGCCTACCGCCCATATAGCTGAGCTTTGGCTCACTGCCGGCTCAGGGCCTATAAAACAGAGATGAGCTCTGCCATACAGACACGGAGCTGCGAGAGAGCGCTGTTGACTACGGGAGTTCTACCTTTACCTTGAGTATGCTGAGAGATTGGTGTCTTAACTTAAGTATGAATGCGGGAATAAGGACATCAACAGATTAGACAAGTTTAGTCATTATGTTTAGCAGTCATAAGATTATTAGGAAATCATAACAAGTTTTTGCGTTTTTTTTTTGCTCTCAGCATTTTTGCGAATGCTCATTTTTGCAAATAGTTGCTGAATTTGTCTATATTCGCAGTACAGTCTTTGTGTGCAATGATGTGATGTAGCGTTGTGCATAAAATTGTTCACTATCTCGGTGAAGTTCTGGAAGACGAACGTGACAAGTTGAAAGAAAGTCTCACTGTTAATGGCAGTAAGTAATTTCTGTGGACTGTAATTAATTTTTGTTGCTTTTTTGTACACATAGAATACATAGTAGATGTTTATGTTATTTTTCTAGCCGTATGAAACAGTGCAGAGTGATGTTAGAAAACATGTTTTGGCGTATTGCTAATTCAGTGCAGTATCACGGATTAAGTTAGTCTGATAAACCAGGCCTAGTGTATAATATATTTGGCCACTTAAAGGCCAAGTTGCACGAAAAAATGATATTGGCTAAATATCTATAGAATGTAACATTAATTAATAATACGCTGATTCAATGAAATGAAAACATGCTTTCAGAAAAATATGTTGTTCCAGCCGAACGCACCTTAACGTGCCAAAATAACTGATGACGTCACTTTTAGGATGCTTTGTTGACAAATTGACATTTGCATTAAAAACATAGTAAATCCATCAGTTTTACTCAAAATAATGTCGATTTATAGTACAAGTAATGACACATAGGTTGCATCAGAAATTGCGTCATTGTTTATCTGTTCACTATTAGGGATGTGCGATTTGTAAAATTAACGATGGGCTGGAATATTATGGTCTTTTAGTGCTAAACTACTGATGGAAAATTTTTGAGGCTATTTGGCCATAAATTAAGTTACATTTGATCTCAAGGTAATAAAGCTAGTTAGCAACTTTCTGCAGATGACGTCGGAGTTCCGAATATGGCTGAAGCCGTGAAAAGGGAAAAGTGAATGCGTTAAACATTTTTTTAGGGTACTAAGATGTATTAACAAGCAGAAGATTAATGAATACTGACAAATTAACATTTGATTAAGCCAATTAACACTTTATGACAGTTACATAAAATGATGCGACTTGGACTTTAAACGTGGATGTCTATGGGCCACATGCTGTACACTTGTGATAAATTATTCTTATCTTATTCTGCTTCATGTTTTGTGTTTGCAGATTTGAATAATACTGCATTCAGTTGCTGAGCGCTTAAATGAAGTTGTGTGTTTTTTGCAGTGTCATTACCGCAGTATATGACAAAGTTCCAGTGGGATTTGGCAAAATATCCCATCAAACAGTCGCTGAAGAACATCAGTGACATCATTTCTAAGGTAAGCTTAGTGGTTTGTCAGAATTTTTTGTCACATTTGATCTTAGTTGTTTTAAAAATACTAATGAGATAATTTGTATAGTGCCATAACGTCCTAAAATACAGCGGTATGTCATAACTTCTGAAATATATGCAGCGGCCCTGCCAGGTCTCACGCATCTCACGTGAGTCTCGTGCATTTTTGTTAACTTATGTTTTTCCACCCGCTAAAGTTGAATCTCATGCATTTAATTTTTCTGTCTGTATGGCACGTCGGCAGCGATGGAAAATTGTTTTCATTAGTAGCAAATTTGAAGCTTGAATGCACAAAAATTCCTTGGTGGCTTGAGATCTGCCCCGTACCCTGGTTGGGAAGCTTAATTACAGTGTTACCCAAACCTACGAATATTGCAGAAAGAGACGAGAAGCGGAAAATGGAATGGCAAAAAGGGAAAGGGAGAAAAGAAAAAAGGGAGAGGTGGAAAAGAGATAAAGAAGGGACGGTGGGAAATAGATGATCGATCTCATGCATTTTGATTTCTGGATCTTGGCAGCCATGTATGTGGTACCATTTCAGTAGAAATAACTTGACGATAGATGAATTAAGTAAGTAAGTAAGTAAGTACTAATTTATGAATGTTAACTGTTTTATATCTTTTTGTATTACAGCAAGTGACACAGATCGATGCAGATTTGAAAGTAAAATCTCAGGCTTATAACAGTCTGAAAGGCAATCTGCAGAATCTCGAAAGAAAAGCCACGTATGTTTTTTAAAAGAATTTATATTTACATAGTTGGGAGAGATATGTTGTGTTAATGGTAATATTTAACTGCTATTGACAAAATAAATTGATTTCGTGGGTTCACTTTTGCTGGATCATTGAATCATTGGATGCAGTCTTGTGGTATTGAGTTAAATTGATCAAAATAGATTCAGGTTTCTGTTCCAGCTATACATGGTTTAAACATGCATGCACATTTTAACAACCATTTTCGAGTAAATCTGGCTAGCAGTTTTCTCATGATTTTCATTCTCCTCCAATAGACAGCATTATCACATTGATGACTGTCTGGAGGATAACAGGGAAGATTATTAGAACGGCCATTATGTGAATTACATTTGCACGCATATAATGAAGTTCTTACAATTTTAGGTTAATCTCATTTTTGTATTTTTGTGTTTCTGTAAAGGTTAAACTTTCTGTTTATTGCAAAGTTTAAATTTACTGTGTTTGTGTGCATTCTGCCTGGAAAGGCCATCCCCAAAATGACCTATACTGTGTCGGGTGGGACGTTCTTTAAATCCTACTCACTCACTTACTCTCAGTAGATTTCGGTCCTGAACATTCTACAGGATGGACCAAAAGTGTACACATTTTAAAGCGGAATCTGTTGACAAACTATTTCCAGTGACATTTCATCTGTAGACTAGCGTTGTCGCTGTTATTTGTTTATGCTGTGACAGTGGAAGTTTGATGACACGCAGCCTTGCTGATATCGTGTCCAAGAGTGACTTTGTTCTTGATTCCGAATATCTAATCACAGTGCTGGTTGTAGTACAAAAGTAAGCCATTTTTCTCTCGCTGCTGAATCTAGTTTTCAATTTGCGAGTATTTTTAGAAGATTCGTTGCTTGTGCTTAGCTTATGTCTAAAAATGTGCAAAATTGTTTTTTTTGTGGTCAGAACTTTGTCTAATTTTTACTATATGTGATAATTTTGGCACAAAGATGGCCAAGAGGATAAAATTATGTGAGTTGCATTCATTTCTCATTTTTTACCTTGCCTAATTTGTGTCACTGCACTATTGTGTAAAATGCTGATGTTCCATATCGTTTCATGGTCAGTGGCTTAGCACTGTTTGTTGCTGTTTTACTGAATATTAATGTGTGATAACAGTGACATATTTCGTTGGTTTCAGGTCTAGCTATACAGATTTTATGAATAAATATGAGCGCATATCTGACATGGTGGTTCCACGATCCGCAAAGTAAGTAATCGGCAGTCGATGACATTAAATGCTTATAGCAATGCTAGTGTTGAGTTTTTGTTGAATTTGTGTAGTGGTCCAAGGACATAATTAGGTCAGCACTATATAGTGCCTTCGTAAGGTAAAGGGAAAATTTTCCAACATTATAGTGAAGTAAATGTTGAGGATGACTTGTGCCAAAAATTATAATTATAAAAAATATATTCAAATTTGTTCAAGCGTGTCAAAAATACTGTAGACTTTTTTTTCCGGACACGGTTTATAGACAACATGACGTAGGCACCCCAGTTTCAAAACTTCTTTGAAAATGATTCTTGGGAAACTTCTTATCTTGGTACATTAGCAGAAAACAATTTGCACACTGCTTTGTCGGTTAAGTTGACTAAACACAAATTTTCTTTGCTTACTCATTGCGTACTATGTGCACTGCTGTTGAGCCGTTAGTGTAAGTTTGTTATGAATAGCAATTTACCACACCTAGTTGTTGTTGTCGTTGTAGGCTTATAACAGAGGATGCCGAGAGCGGACTGTTTGCGGTGACAATCTTCAGAAAGGTTCTCGATGAGTACAAGCTCCACTGCCGTGAAAACAAGTCAGTGTTATTGATAGTATTAGTATTTGCACAGTTTGTTTACTGCGTCTTGCATTGCAGATGCATGAGACACATCGGATGACAACTGATGTTTAATGTAATTTTTTTTTAACAAAGAGCATCGAATTACGTGCCAGAAAATTGTGATATTTCAACCAAATATCGATACTTGAATGCTGCTGATATTTTTTCGTTGGAGATAATTGCGAAAAGCACAAGACACAGACAGGAATAATTGTGCAACTCGAAAATTGTTCCAGAAACAGTTACAGTGCAGTAGAATGTTTGCACATTTTAGATAGATATATTAGCCAACGAGTGAGTTGCGGCTGTCAAAAAATTTGTGTTTGTCTCAAGTGTTTTGGCAGCTTTCACACTGTTTTGTTTTCTGTGCGTTTGACAAACTGTTATTGCTGGGTCTTTGAACAGACTCATAGTTTGAATGTAACGTAATAAGTTAGATGATGTTTTGGAACGACTGTCCACCAGGTGTCACTGTGGCAGACAGTAAGTAATCATAGAAGTGTGGAAGTTGGTAGGACCCCTCGTCTCGGTTCATCGGCTTGTCTTGTGCTTTCCTGATGTGTTGCCGAAACGTCAGCAGTCTGTGTCAAAATAAAGGGTTGTATTTGGTGATGGGCTGGGTGCTGTGTTTACAGGTTCATCGTGCGAGACTTTGTCTACATTGAGGAGGAAGTGTTGGCCGGCAAGAACGAGTTGTCCAAGCTCGAGTCTGACAAGAAGAAACAGTTTGTAAGTGGTTTCTGCTAACAAATGCCGCCACAGTAGTAAATTAAATTAAAAAATCCTTTTAAAATTTTTGAATACGGATCATGATCGGGACCCAAAAATCCAGCATCTAGATTTTGATACTGTTTGTCATCAAAATCCAATGAACATCTTTTGGAGTAATCTCAGAAACAGAGCAACAGGCAAACAACCACATATGCGAACACAATCCTTTTCCCTTAATGTTTTTGATGAAGTGTATACCATAATTATATACTTGTGTATAAGTCAGTATGCGTATTGTTGAACTTATATACAAGTATATATGGTATATGCTGTCAGCGTTATTTAGTTTCTTCTTAAACATCAGACTTATAAAAAAAATTCTCGGAAGTCGTGAGTTGCCAGCATAACTTGAGCATTTCATTAACAGTATTCTGGTTAAACAACAACCAGTTTTTATGGCTTTGCCCTGTGCAGCTAACTGCAGCGAGAGGCATTATTTGATATTGTCCACGTGTTCATCTGTGATTGGTTTTTTTGGGCCGACCGCTAAGCTGTAAGCTTAAAGGTCGGCCCTTTGCTTTGTTGTTCATCTGTCTGTCACGGATGTAGGCTACTAGAGCTAAACAGTGCAAGATAGGGCCTAGCACACTAATAGGAAGTTGCAAACTGGCTTTCAAATGACATATAAATCAATGACCTTGGATGACTTTGAAGCTTTATAATGCACTGTGGTAATGAAAAACTGGTCATATCTCAGAAATGGTGAAAGATACAGCCTAGGTTACTATTAATCACTAATAGAAACTGGCATATGTCCTTTCAGATGAAATGAAAATCATTGATCTTGGATGACCCTCAAGGTCACTGACAACCAGTATGGTCAGCACCACCCTAGCGAGAGCTGCGATTCTCATTGTGATGTCTTTCACGCACATTGGTGGATTTTTTTCCTGGTGGTTTACCACTATTTGTAATGCATTTTGGCACAAAGATAAACTAATCGGTTTTGACGTCAAGAGGTCATAGGTTAGGGTCTCGGTGGAGGCACACAAAACTCGACAATATAGTTTGTTAATAATGTTTCAGGTGGCTGCGGAAAATGTGCAGGTTTCGGGAAAATACTGGTTTTTTGCGTGTATCTGCAGGGCCCATTAGTGCGATGGCTGAAAGTGAACTTTGGTGAAGCATTTATTGCGTGGATTCACGTCAAAGCTCTACGAGTTTTTGTTGAGTCTGTACTCAGGTAACTGAGTGATTGACGCACATGTCAGCTTACTGCCATTGGGTCATTATGGTTGCGTTTATGGGCATTTGCCAAGCTGTCGTTGGCTGTATGTTATTTATCATTTATTATGAAATAGTACACGCAGTAGACATACAGAAATACATGAAAATACACGTATAAAGTAGAACTTAGAATTTAAGAAAGTAGAATTTTAAAAAGAAAGAAAAGAAAGGAAAAAGGAGAACAAAGTCAAATCAAAACAATCTGTTACGAAGGAAACTGACAAGGCTGTCAAGCTCAGCATTTGAGAGCAAGTCCGAAACATAAAAACTACACTTAATAAAAAGCAACTCTAACTTTGTTTGCAGTGTTCCAGTTATTGAAGATTAAACAAGGATTAAATTTCTAAGATGGCCTAAAAATTATCCAGCAAGTTGTTTGCATAAACTTTAAGACTTGTTCAGAATGATTGTCTCTATAAGCATTCAGAACTTTATTTTAAAAATCTTATGTGTAAACTTTTAAACTGTATGGAGACAGTCATTCTGAATGTACTGTTTGTGCATTGTTTGAGGTCACTAGCTGAGGTCATCAGTTAGTTATGGACTATGTAGGACCATGTTAGCATGTCTTGTAAGCATTAACACTAGAGCTGTCGAAGCGTTAATTTTTAAACACATTAACACATTGCGTTAATTATTTTTACACATGCGTTAATGCATTAATAATGCATCATTAATATTGCTGATATTGTAGATGGACTACATCAAGAGGGTGACTGGAATGACAATCGACGAACTCGTGTTTGCGTCGCAGGACTGTGACAGTAGTGATGGAGTGACAACAAAACAATTTTTAATTACTTGCATATTTTTCGATCATCAGTTAACCGTAGTTTAATGGAATATTGGAATGCCTGATTCACAAAATTTGCGTGTGCATGTTAATTTTTTTCAACACACATTAGTTTGTTAGGCGTACGTGTTAATTCAACAGCTCTAGTTGACACCAACATTTTGGTTGCGTAGATATGGTTTGCCGGTCAATTTCCAAGCAATGCTGCTGGCTCCTCAGAAGAAAAGTCAGAAACGGCTGCGTGAAGTGCTGAATCATTTGTACGGTCACCTCGACAACAGTGCAGCCGGACCCGCCGGCACTGATGTCAGTTCTAATCTCTTCATTTTTGAGAGTTTTGGATTATTTGTTCTGAGTGATTAGAACATTTAACTTACTTTGCTATTGGAAAAGTCTGTTGTATAAATGCCCGCGGACTCAAAGCGGCCCACTCACTGTTGATGCCTTATTTCAGTTTGTCGACATACAATCTTAAAATGCATACACATTACACACTTACCGTTAAATAAATAGCATATTTTTAAAGATTTGCGGTCTCAGTGATTTTCTGGACTGAAGCATGCACTACCTAGTATGAGTTCATTATTGTAAATGCCCAGATGACTTGCATTTCACAAGGTAGTGTAGCGACAATATTAAAGTGAGGTGGGCAAAGCTATAGTCATTTATGTCAAGTTTTTTTGCAATGTTGTGTGCCAAAAATTATTATACTCAACCAATGTTCCACAAAGCTATTCAAGAAAGTGGCTTCATTTTTGCTAGCCCACCCTGTAGAAATATGGCTGTTGTCATACTTTTTACATGCAAAAGCAGCTACTGCTTTAGCACGTCTTAGCCATCGCAATTCTGTCCATCCATTTGTCACACTGGTGGATCAGTCAAAAATGGTGCAAGCTAGGATCACCAAATCTTCACTGTTGGCTGCCTGAAAGACTCTAGTTTTAGGAACCGTAAAGCTTTTCCATAAATTCGAAGGGGGTCACTCCAAACGAGGGCGCTAAATGAGAGGGGGTGGGAAAAATTTGCGATTTTCAGCCAATAAGTTGCTGTATCTCAGCAACGGTGCGAAGTGGTGCCTAGCTTACTATTAATCACTAATAGGAAGTCGAACACTGGCTCTCAATTGGTGCCGAATTCAATGACCTTGAATGCCAAAATAGGGGGTTTTTATGGATTTTGGGGCAATTTTGGACTGCGACACAGATTTCAAGAGCGAATTGCGCCAAAATCAATTGAGATAGACATGGAGAAGCTACACATGAAATTTTTAGCATTCAGCATAGATTTCAGTGGTCCAAGTCTCGATTTTCTAGATTCAAAGAAACCTGCGCACTAGGGCATCGAAGAGCGGTACCTCCGTAAAAGTTGTTATTTTACCATTGTTGGCCAGTTTTTTGTGAAAACAGTTGCAGATAGGCATGGGCATGCTGCCTATCACAACAAGCACTAGTGACAAGCTTTTCAGTCGTATCAACATCGATGACTTTGAAAGACCTTGAGCTTCCAAAAGAAGGGTTTTTTTGTTGATTTTTGCGATCTTCGGCTGCAGCGCACACTCCAAGAATGAACCGCAATGAAATGGCTGGAGATAGACCGACAGTTTGCGAACAGGAACTGCTATAGGCCTTCGCGTGTCTCGTGAGCATTAGCTTAAATTTCTTGTTTATCTTTGCGGTATTAGATGTCACTTGGGTTATAACTAGTTAAAATCAGAAGTTGAAAGAAATGTTTGGAGGGACTAGAGGTCTGGTGCTTCATTTGGATAATGAATGTTTTACAGATCAAGGTGGATTCATAGCACTGCCATTATTATTATCGGTAATTCTGTACCGAATAGAACGTAACGCTGGTGTCGTATTATCCTAGCACAAAATCGTCCCATCGTCGTAACGGTGAGCGCCATATGGAGAAGTTACTTGATTGAATAATTGCAGTTTATGATTTGATATATACTTTGTTTTGTTGCCGGTGTATACAGATGGTGGACATTCCAGGAGTTATGGCATCATCAGAGTATTATCCATACGTCTACTACAAGATTAGCATAGATCTATGTTGAACATAGAACTAGCAGTGTGTGCCACACTGCATTACTTGGACTGCTCTATTGAGCAATGCATGTCATCTTGTTATACTGTTATGATGTCAGTGTTAGCTCACAAAATATCCGTTATTGAACCATGAATGTACAGGATGGTCCATAAAAAACGTGGCACTTTACTTTTGTCCATGTCTTTGCCAGTAAGTTATTGACCGATTTTCAAAATTCTTTCACTGACACACTCTGCAGACAATTTGCAGTAATGTGGTTATAATATATCCTACCCACTACTCCATAAATGCATATCTACACTACCTTGTGAAATATAAATGAAATATGAATGCATAATGATAATAACATCAAACATAGTGGTAAATGTAAAAAAAAACACTTCAGACCAATATTGCGGTTAATGGTCTGTATGACACTAAACTGTGTGGGTCTGATGTGTTTTTTCATTTACTTAAATGTTTGTTATTATGGTTAGTTTTTCCTTACATTTATATTTCACAAAGTAACATAGAGATGCTATTATAGTGTGGCGGATTATATAATCGCATTATTGCAAATTGTCCGCAGAGTGTGTCGTTGAAAAAATTTTGAAAATCGGTTAATACTTGGCAAAAATATGGGCAAAAACATAGTTTCACATTTTTTATGAACCACGGTGTATAGAGTGACCCGTAGACCATGTGTACAAAGTGGCTGTCTCGTTGTTACTGTTTAACAAAGTTGTTTTTTTTGTTTTGTTGTACATACATAGAATTTTAATAAACAAGTTACGAGCCATTTGGCTGGGCATTTTAGTTGTAACTAAATGCTGCACTTAATAAGTTTGACAAATTTACCAAAATTAAATACAACCTTTATATTCGTTGTTTTTGTTGACGTTTTGGCAACCGCTGCTGCCTTCGTTGGAATGACTGTCCACCAGGTGTTGCTACGGCGGACAGTAAGTAGTCATAGATGTATGGAAGTAGGTAGGACTCGTCGTCTTGGTTCATCGACTTGTCTTGTTCTTTCCTGATGTGTATCGCTTTCCTGACACCTGGCCGACAGTCGTTTCAAAGAAGTCAGCAACGGTTGCCGAATCGTCAACAAAAACAATGAATATAAAGGTTGTATTTATTAAGTTATGTTTAAACTTATGAGTCGGTTCAAAGATAAATCTTGCACACTGTTGCTTTTTAATGTTAACACTAGAAATACGGAAGTTTCTGTTGAGAGATGTGGCACAATATTCTAGTCACTGTAGTTTAGAGATGCTCTGATTATTGGCTAACAATTAATATTGACCAGTTATCAATTTAATATAATCGGCATCTGCTTATCGGCCGATTTTGACTGTTTTTCTGGTAACATAATAGTTCATCACGCAAGAGTGCAGTTTATAAATAGCATAGTTGCTCAGCAGTGGCATAGACAAGGGGGAGCAGGCCTTCCCAGTCCTCCAGACAAAACATTAGCATACCTTTAAACTGTACTAAATTTGCCAATTTGATCAGTTTATTCTCAGGAAAATGATTTAAAATGTTGCCAGCAGATCTCATCTTTTAAAGCTAAAATGCGCCAAATTCACAGCGCTTCTCCAGTCCTCTTAGCTGGATTTTACGGAAATGAGGGG
>Ga0209367_1002504_pt1 | contig 24286 bp, 14 predicted proteins | sample WorMetLIZISLAND2_FD_187412 | JGI IMG/M metagenome (GOLD analysis project Ga0209367, IMG submission 187412) | Marine gutless worms symbiont microbial communities from Max Planck institute for Marine Microbiology, Germany - Olavius geniculatus... ... | reverse complement strand
ATGCTAGGTATCAATGATTACTGTACTTAGATTCAAGGACTTTCAAGGACCTTTTACATCAAATTCCAAAACTTTCAAGGACCTATTCCATTTTCAAGGACTTTCCAGGCCCTGGATAAATGAGCATTTTTTTTCAAGGACTTTCAAGGCCCTGTGGCCACCCTGGCATGCACGCAGTCACACCAAACAAGAAGGGTATGTTTTATGCAGCTTCAAACCATGCAGTGTAATAAAACTGAAACTATTTGCAAAATTGCTCAAACACAAAAGTATGAACAGATTTCATTGATATATTTTTGGATGAGTAAAGCATGGCCCGAAATCTAATCAGGATCCAGATAACGAAATGAAGCCTCAACAGCGCCTTTAGTTCTTATCTTGCCATCACCGAAGCTACTAACCAATTTTCCCCCAAACAATGATAAATCAAACTAGTGCCTAAAACACACACAAAACAACCAAAGTCCCAGTATGAAAACTGAGTACAGTTTTTTCCATTCTGCTGCATTTGTTATAAATTATAACATCAAATGCTGACGAAGTATTTGGATGTATTAATTTATTCAAACAAATGTTACAATAACACGACATACAAATGAGAATTTATTTTTTAAGCTCAAAATGACAATCAAGAGGCTTTGAACAACAAAGCTGTGGAGCCCAACTTGGCCGATATATTACAAAAAATTACTTGACACAAATTCCTTTAATGTTCCACGCAAAATCATATGCACATTACATCAATGCAACCAATTCTTGCCGACATGTTCATAGTAATATCAGAAAAAAATTAAGCTAGAAAAAATCTGTACAAGCTAAATGTAAGCAATACCTGTGCAACCATCTCAAAGTGTTCGAAGTTCTTCTGCAGTGCTTTAGCCTTCTGTAAAGATTTTCCAATCGCTGTGTTCTTGTTAAGAAAAACTGCGCCGTGGCTGTCTAACCACTCAAGCACCTGTAACAAAGATACCAACAAAAACTAGCAAAAATTACCAAATAATCTCGGTTTTTTGTATGCATGTAGCCAATCATTTGGCACTTACCATGGGTTAGGTTGTGGGATCCTCCATTGAAGTTAAGTACAGCTCTTTGTAGGAACCGAGCTTTAGCTATGGAGCACCAACTGCCGCATCGGATCACACCTGCCATCTGACACTTTAACCTCACGCAGGCAGGCTGGCACTTGATTTACCAACAACAGTGGGACAAAAAGCTGAGTTGACTGTTTCCCAATTAATTCACTCCCTAAAGAGCAAGTTGTAGTGGCAAGTGGCAGGCCCTTCTTCCTTACCACACCTGAAAAAATGAATTGAACAAAGTGGATAATTATCAAAGTGGCAACAAAGACGGACGAGAATCAGATCAGAGTGAAGTATATTCAGTTCGATTGAGTTCTTAACTCTCTTTGGCTAGCCTCTTTCGCAGATCATCACATACGCCTGCCTGCTGTATATCCACTGAGTCTGTGTCAGTGTTAAAGCTCGACATATGCTACACCTATGGCCTTGCTGAGGGAATGAGGGTGGATTTGGTCTACTATCTGCGAGCCTTGTTAACACGATTAATGAGTATTAAGTAGTGATGATGTGAGATGGTCTGTGAGACTGTCGGTGACCTGTCGAACATCCTGCTGAAACAGGCGCAGTCCCAGTCGCTGGTGCAGTTTAACCTTGCCTCGGTGCCAGATCTGCTCCAGCTGGCGGTGATGTGCAAACACCTGCAAATCAGACAACGATTTCATCATCACGCGGTAGTGTACTGGAACATTTCACACCAAACCATGTGGCCTGCAGCTAATCTCCAAAACAACAACACGCGTAAGCCAGATGCTTCCTGTGCTACCCACTCCTCAGCAAGGGAAGGCTACTATCTAAGAACAGTAGTCGTAATCAATAATGGATTACTAACAGTAATAAGGATAACAATAAGTGTATCACGCTTTATGACAGATGACCACAGTATGTCCCCCAACGTCAACTATTGGTGCCAAAGTAAAAGTATCACACACGCAGCTGCAGCCAATAAATTTATTGTGCAGTAACCTACAATGCTAACCTTTCCCATCCATTCATTCATCTGCCTACCATATTGACTACTAACTAGAGCTATCAAAATGATAATTTTTTAAACGCATTAATGCACTGCATATAATTTTTTAACGCATTAATTAACATGTTACTAATGCACCCAGGCCGGTTAAGAGGAAAAGTACGGGGTAAGTTACCCCTAGCCCCATGACGTTTGGGAGCCCCGCCTGTAGAATATAAAAAGTTAGAAACATATTTTTAAACATCTAATCAACCACAGATCTATACATTAAATATTTAAATAATTATCTATTTACAGTAGTGATGGAACGGCAACTACAGTTTAGTTACTTGAATTCATTCGATTGTTAAATAACCGCAGTTCAACGAAATATTGGAACTTTTGCTTTACAGAATTTAGCAAATTAACATAAATTTATGTATGTGCATTAATTTTTTTAACACACGCTATTTTTTAACGTGTATTAATTTACTAACGTATTAATTAACTCATTAATTTGACAGCTCTACTAAAAACTCAAAAAAAATAAAAAGCAAAGATAAACCAAAACTGGTGAAAATGTTCCCTGTGGCAAGAGTATCTGGTGTGCAAATTTTGTGCTGAAGAAGTCAAAAGTCACGATTATTGTTACAGGCAGGGCTGCACTACGCAGTGTACAGCTAAGCGGATGGCGGCACATTATGCCAGCAGTGGGCTGATGTATTTTTCTAGTATTTATTCGAGTCACATAAATTTTGAGAACACAAGAACTCGATATTACACAAATACAGCTCACGTGTCTCTGTGCATAGTGTATAATGCTATTTAAACGTACTTCATGCACCACATCGAGTACGTGGGAAGCACCCTCAGTGTAGTCGGCTTTAGCAGTCAGTGAGTTACAGCTGCAGGAGGAGACAGGCATCTGAAGCGTGTCAAGCAGAGTTCTGCCATCCGCACATAGCTGTACGGCAAACATCAACGACTCATTAATCACTTCCATCTACTCTCTCACAGCACAAATGTCAAACAAAGGAAATCAGTAAAATTTCACAGTTCCATAAATTCACAGAATATTGACCAATTTCCCGAGTCCAGACCAACACAGCCTTCTATCCTTTGGGGGTATATAAATCCAGGCTGGCTTGGCTTTGGGTTGCCACATGAGTGATCAAATATAGCAGACGATGCTCTCTAGCTCTAATATGGCTTAATGCAAACACCCTTCAACCACCTGTTAACATTTTCAGCAATCATTTGCTAGTGAATTCAGCAGAAAACTTGCAACACAGTGATCACCACACCCACAGGGAGTTGCCACACTACGTCATAAAATACTAATGCCAGCTTAAAAATACCAAAATTAAAATTTGCAAACTCTCACGTGTCTCAAGAGAAAAAACTGTAAAAGCAAAACTTTGCCCAACACTTTTTCAACCAATCTGTGTAATAAAACTCAAACTATATTTGATATTGCTGCCATCCAAACTACTAATTTTATCAGCGACATATGTGCATCACAAGTTTGGATGGTCCATCAAACATTAATTCACATCATAACTCACATCAGTATAAGCCTGCATGATGCTGTCAATCAGCGTCTGGTGTTGACTGATTGCATCTTCAAGCAGCTGAATGGTGTCAGGAATCTGAATGTCATCGCATCGGCTTCTCCACTTCGGAATTTCCAGCAAATACTGCAACACGAATGATTTCAATTCACCACGTGAATTGTAGAACTTTTCAATTACAGGGCAATGTCACAAACCTAGCTATTGCGGAAAAGTTCTAACAACGTATGTAATATTCGTTGAAAGCTCCACATGCAAATATGAATAAATGTTGTCATATGTGTGTTCAATATTTTCCATAATATTACTAAAATATGCAGAATTGTTATCAGATTCAGTTCTGCCATCTTTTAAGTGCACTATCAAACACCCACACAGGTGAAGAAACTGAGATAAAATGCATTAACTTACCTCATTTGCCTTTTTGTGAAAAATGACGGACAAAGTGAGAATTGTGCTCCGTTCCTCCAGAGCAGCGGCAAAAGTCTGCCAGTCACGATCAAGCTTGCTCGCCTGCAGACGAATGGATGGCGCCGCGTAGTGGCCGGTGTCACACAGTCGCTGAGCAACGGTCGTTATGTGACTTATATTGGCACACACGTTCTGAACAAAAGGCGTAGCAACAATACACTACCGGGTATATATAGAAGAAAACTAGACCGTCAAATCTTGCACAAAGCTATATATGTTGACGGCAGCTACGACATTTATAACAATGACTTCAGTGTCGGCCAATAGCTATCTATCCAGCCAGCCCTGCCTAGCAGTAGCTGGTAGCAGCATATGGTCCTATCTCACAATGGTAAAGTATCAGGAAATCCGGTCCTGTGACCTTTGAGTAATGACCCATGACCTTGAAATTCAATAGGGTTCATGCGACTGACTGTTTATGCAAAATTTCATCACGCTAAGTGCAGCGCTTCATGAGTTACCATGTTAACAAAGAAACAAATAAACAAAAAACTTCACCACAATGCTGAAAACAATACTGTCATCGCTACCGCAGACAATGTCAGAATATAGTGTCGAAGCTAAATAAAAAATCAGGACATTCTGCCAAGCAAAGACTGAGAAAAATTTAATGTCAACAAGACTCGTTAACAAAACTTATAGTGAATAAGCAACAAAGCAAGTTCACCAAAGCACACTGCTAAACAAACGACAGTGACAGAACTGCCATAAAGCAAATGATAACTACTAGTACTACAACTAAAACAAAGACAACTACGATTACTACTACAATTCTTGAGTATATTATGTGTGCACATCTTTTTCATACAGATGATAAACATTATAACCACGTATCCAAACTTCCATTCTTACAGAAACAGTTGAAAACAGATGAAGATGAAATTTCTATTTGCAGGGTTACACTTTCATTACTAACGAACAGTATTAAACACACATGGCATATATGCAGTATTTAGAGCTGTCAAAACGTTAATTTTTTAAATGCGTTAATGCATTGCATTAATTTTTTTTAACACATGTGTTAACGTGTTAACAATGCATCATTAACGTTGCTGATATTGTAAGTGGACTACATAGAAGGGTGAGTGGAATGAAGCCCACGAACTCATGCCTGTGTCACAATACCATGATAGTAGTGATGGAATGGCAACAAAACAACTTTAATATTTGATCATCAAATAACTGCAGTTTAATGGAATACTGGAACTCCTGCTTCACAGTTTTCACAGTAAATTAATGTATGTGCATTAATTTTTTTAACGTGTGTTAATCCTTTAACCTGTTAACGCATTAATTCAACAGCTCTAGTAGTATTCTTTAGACTACTCAAAAAGCATGTACATGTATCATACAGAGCTGCATGAAACTAGCAAAGATACTGTGATCATTAGCACAGAGCATACATACCATGGCACTCATAGCGAACTGGCTATGTTCCAACTGAAGGTCCAGTGCCTGCTGATGACTTGAACCAATCTGTGTGTACGTGACCAGAAACACTTCCCGGTTGTTTGCAATCCACTCTGACATCTGCAACAACAATTGAATACCTCCACATCTCAGCAATGTAAAAAGGAACAAGTATTACTTTCAGAAAATGGCATGTTATCAAAACCGAAAAAAATACTCAACAAACTGAAATCGCTACTGATGTTGTCATGTCTTATTCACTTATTACTGCAATATCTTCAAAGCTTGTCGTCAGGACCACATTCAGTCATTACGGTGCAGATTACACTGGCTTCGGATGCCAGAACGCGTTTCGTTCCGGCTGGCAGTGCTAGTGTATCGCTGCCTCCACGGCTCTGCACCTGGCTACCTGGCTTCTGATCTTCAGCGCATGTCATACCTCAATGCACGTCGACGACTGCACTCTTCAACTACATCAGCGCTGGTAGTTCAACGCACTGTGCATTCTACCATTGGCGACCACACCTTTCCAGCGACTGCTGCATCGTCTGGAACAGTTTGCCAAAGTCAGTTCGGTCATCGTCGTCATTGCAAGTTTTCTGCAGCAGACTAAAAACCGAACTTCTTGCCCGGTCTTACAGCTACGACTGAGAACGTCTCATTGCACTGACTACTATTACATGACTTCACTGTTTACGCTTATTGTTACGTGTCCTTGTAGTCTTAGGACTTAATGCCACGCTCCAGTTTAATCGTCCTTCATTTTTATCAAATTGCTGCATGATGCAGAATATTTAACTTTGAGATGGAATCCCAAAAAAGCTATACATGTTAAACTCCCTTTGACATTTTTGATTAAACAGGAAAATGTTATTATGCCACAACCGATTTTCAACTAAAATCTATAAACACTAACATTAAAAAATACAGAATAATTTTGCTTTTTTCACAATTTTGGACAGGAAAAATTTAAACTATTAGCAACATCCGCAGTAACAGTAGACAATGGAATAACTGATAACCTTTTCGATGTCAGACTCAAATAATCGGAGCTGAAAGCATTGTTCGAGCTTCATCTTGCGGACCTGCCACAAGTGGTTGAGGTTCTGACACATGGTGCGCAGAGCATCAAGCTTCTGCGAGATTTGAGGAACAGTCGACTGCATGTCGGTGTTAGCTAGAGACATGACTGCTGGCACTGTGCCCCCTGCGTTACACAAACCACAAATGCATCTTGTCTATCGTAGCCATCAGAAAACTGAGACTCCGCAGGATAATGTAGTATGCGCATGTGCAACACAGAAAAAGAAGATTTCGCACAGACAGCTACGTCCGTTGCGAGGAAGCTCATCATCCCCTTTTGGCGCTCTGAGCCAGCGAGGGTTAGACCCAATTAAGCTAGCATACAACCCAAGTCGGCCGAATGGCCGGCTCTAATTAACAGCCAGCGCCTTTAACCGACTGGGTCGGTATACCAGCAGTCCTGGCCACAGGGCCTATTGCTATGCAGAACTCGCCGTTTCTTCCCTAGTGATGGCCGTAACCACCACCAGTACTCATTTTACCATCCCACAGAGGGTAGAAGGCTGAGTCGACCTAGTTGGCTTGGCTTCGTACCGTGGACAGTCACCCATCCAAGTATTAACCGGGCCCGCTGTAGAGTAACTTTGTTGATTTGACTCAATGCGTTACCACTACGCCATGCCACCAACACAACTGCAGTGAATCTGCAACACCAGTCTTGTGTTTGTATACACCTGCGGAAAATTCATAGGCTCATTTGCAGCAACTGTAAAAAGGTGTACTGCACTCAAACACAGATGGCTCCAGTACAACAGAATTACAGTAAACAGAGTGCTTGTCATTTTTCTTTCAGTTCTGAAGCTCTCTGCAAACGTACAAGGCTATTTGCAAGCACAAAACTTAACATATTAAATAATCCCCAGAATTCTATGGCTATTCAATGCTCAGGGCCAACAGGAGAATGACATGCTGAACAGCTGACTAATAGTGATGCAGCAAACCATGCTGTCAACCATCACTTTACCACTAGCCAGCCTCCTATTGGCCAAACGTGGCTAGTGGGTAGTGGTTATGTGACAGCCATCCACATCTAAAATATTTAATTATAATATCTAACTTCATTGTCTACAACCATCTACAACAAAAACACTTGTCTGCATCACGGACCACAAGAAGATTGCCTCAGTACGGCACCACACACACTGACCATCTGGTGAAGACTGGTAAACCATGCTAGTTCGTTGAAAATGCATTATAATTTAAGTGAAAAATTTGGGCAAAAAAGAGGAAGGGATTACCAGACTGCGGCCAAAATCTAATCACCCCAAATCATCCAGATGAAAGTGTGCACTATGGTTTGGTAACAAAATTTTTACACAGACAAACTGCCAATGTCTTGATCGGGTGCAACGGCTAGCAAAAACGACCACGTATGAACAGCCATACCTGTATTTCTACAATGTCGGCCAGTCCCACCACATATCCGCTGCAGTATACGCTGGCCCTCCGCATCGAGGGCATCGATCGGTGCCTTGACAACTTTCTTGCGCAGTCGATTGTGCTGTTCTATCATTAGCTTGGCCGTGTTGAGGTCGTCCGGCAGCTCAGGGCTTGTCAACATCTCTCGTAGTCTGTCCAGTTTTGACAGCAGGTCCAACGCCTTCCACGTAAACTCCTCCATCATCTGCCAACATTCACATCGAGGTTTGCAATGAATAAGCCAATCAACAATCAACCAAGCTACAAGCTGACATATTTTTGTTCAGTAAACATGATGTATGGTAACTCAAATGGCCGACTACGAGTGTGCTGATATTACTAACATTCATTCGTTATTGTTCAATGCTGTTTCGAAATAAAAAAGCCATCTGGTTTTGCCACCTAAATTTCACAACAAATTAAAGTCATTTAAATGATTTTTGCCAATGAGATGACCAAAAGGAACCAAAAAATGGAAATAATGCTAAATCCGATTTCTTTTAATATCTGTTGCTGAGAGAACTTTATGTTAAAAAATTTAGCTTATATACTAGAGCTTCAGTTTATCTTCAACAGAAACGTTATATTTACTTACATTAAAAGAATGTAAATAAAAGTGATCTAAAAAGGAGATGAAATGCATGAAAAAAGCTAGGATTAATGTACATGCCATACAATTCATGAATTTATTGTATACCGTAATGATATCCTATAAAACCATGACCGTACGTCATCAGCAGCTACCGACCATTCTGATTTCAATCCATTCACTGTTGTCATAAGGCAGCGTTCCGTCGAACTCCTCAGTTAACTGTGACGAGTGAATAACCCGCATCAGGCTGTCAAGTGAGATCAGGTTCGTCTGACGTTGCACAACAATACATAGCTATGGTCATATCAGATGCAGATGCAATAAAATAAAAAGAAATTACACAGCGCCAATTATGAAAAAAGTCCAGAGGCAATGACAACAATTATTGCCAGTATCATACCAAATAGTTCAGTTTTGAGGTGATGTTCAGAAGATAAGCTGGAAAACTGTTCTGCAGGCAGATCAGTATGCTGATACTAGCAGAGCTAAACCTACAGAGTGTATTAACTTGTTATGAGACAGACATTTGACTTCTACGGACAATAAATCACATATTGCTTTTATTTATATTTACATGAAGTACATAATCCGCCTTTTCAGTGCTTTGACACTACTACCTGGGTGACAATAGTGACATGTGGTCTGCCTAATACTGTATAATAATAGCCACAAGTCCAACAAAATTCTGCAATAAACTCTCACAGAGAACTTTGTTTATTCTTGGATGTCCAAACTACAGGAAATGCAATTTATTAAATTTAGAAAAAATTTGTTTTTCTTAAAATTCTTGGATCTGGCTTGTGCTCTGGATAGAGATCAAAATCTAAACTCTTTGTTTCTTGGACCAAGCCTAACCCCATATAAAATGTCATCAGAATCAATTCATAATTTCGGGCATAATTTCGTGAAAAACAGGCAGACAGAGTTAACAAATAAGTAACAAACATAATCATAACAGTCAGACTGCAATGAGAATAGAGGGAAGTAAGCGATGAAGTGTAATGAGAAACAGACAAAACAATCTACAAGGGTTTGCTTATAGTCAGTGCAAATACAAGTAACGGGAGGTGTTGCCAAGTCATTATAGTGATTGTTATATTGTCCAGAGGTCTGCTGTGGTCAAGAGAGAGAGGCAGAAAAGGGGGAGTCTGGGCAATGCCACCACGCCCCGCCAGACCATTTCCCCTCCCAGTTCATCACATGGGCCTCCCTCATCAGTAGCTGGCCACTCTGTGGACCAAAGGGCTAAAGCCCGGTTCACATCCAACGAAATGCATGCAAAGCAACAACGAACACTGCTTATAAATATCGTTGCGTTTTGGCCGTCGCATCGCTTACGTCAGCTGCGTCCCTTGTATTTGTTGCGTGCTTTCTTGCGTCACCTGCGTAGCTTGCGTCGAAAAAGTACTGCAAGAGCTTGCGTTACGCCCATTGCCATAAACCAGGCTTTATTGGCTTAGTCATGAATCCTAGCAAGACAGACAGAGGGCAGAGGCCTGGCCTGTAACGCTGAGGTGACGACAGACCACACACCCAATAGACCACAGCGACTACCAGGCACGCCGGGAACAGATGTCTTGACCCTCCTCTTCCCCTCCTCTCACCAACCCACCCACTGACCCACAGGTTAACTTCATGTTTCTATTAGTAATATGTAGACAGAACGCGCCGAGGACGTGGCATCCGGTTGCTCTGGCTGACCGCAAAATATACACTACCGTGGGAGAGGGCCATACGTACGGTACGGTACGGTAGCAACGATTATTATTTGCAACACAATAGTACAACAAGAAAGCCCAGCTGTCGCTAGCAAAAGACGCGCTACAGCCTATACAGTTCCTGTTGCAGTACTGACCTTCAAGGTCATCCAAGGTCAATGATTTTCATGTAATCTGAAAAGGCGTATGTCACTTCCTGTTAGAGATTAATAGTAACCTTGGCCCTATCTCTCACCGTTTCCGAGATGCGGCCCTCCATTGTAAGTTGCAGCCAAACCGCTGCAGATGGAGAGATAATTACTATTGACAGCCTATAGGAAGTCGCCAGTGCCCTATCCGATGGCGCTATCGCCGACCCCATACAACTTACCGTTTAGCCACAATACATCCGTTACAGACGGATGAAGACGGACACAAACGACAAACGTGCCAGACATCAATAATGACCGTAATGACTACAGCAATAACTAGAAAAAATAATATTATGTGGCATGCGGTCCTCCACCTGACCCCAGCCCTTCTGAGCTAAAAATTGGAATAGGGTTGCTCTTGGTCTGAGAAACATTCACACAAATTTCGTTTTAAGCCTGCAGTAATTAACGATTGATTAATCAATTAAAAATTTTAAAAATTAACTGACTGATCTTTATAATGGACTAAAATTTGACTTCTTAATGACTGATAGTGAACGTTTCCAATTTAATTTTATTTTGCAAAAAACATCTCAATCGATAACTTTTGATTCATTTTTGGAGATTAGTCAGTAATGAAGACGCTATTTTTCCATGACATTTTGTTTTCGAATTAAGCACCCGCATGGGTCAGGATGGACGGCAAAGACACACGGGTGGTCTATTAGGACGGCTACTTACTAATAATAATAGGATTTACAGTAAAATAAATTTTAAAACTGATCATACAACAGAACAACACTGATTCTACACAGCAATGTAACAGGTAAGAATGAGTGCTGACTAAAACCTTTACTTACATACTTATTTTCTCATTACATACTTACTTATAATGAAATCAAACAGAACACAAACGAGAAAAAAGTAACCGTCACACTACAAGGATTGTCATTCCGTAAAAATGTCAAGTGTCCAAACAACAAAGACGCAATTAGAACTTTAAAATAGTAAAGTTCATATATGCTGTTAGCATAGATGTTAAAAACATTTTTTATGTTTTTTTATAGAAGTTTAAAAAACATGTTTTTTAATTTTTTTTAACGTTTATTATTTTTTATGTTTTTAATTTTGTAATGTTTTTTTTGTCATGCTTTTGTTCTATTTTTAATGTCGCGTTTTTGTTCTCATTAAAAATAAACATACAAAATTACAAATGTGATGCATTTCTCATGGGCAAATTGTGTTTAGTCCTGTTTTCGATCTGTATGAAAATCACGGTTACATAATAACATTCAGTACATTCCGGTCTTCAGTCTTCACAAATGGTAGGTTTTTGTTTTTGACATGTTATTGTGCTAAATGTGGTTCAAAGTTTAATGTATATCTTTTATGTTTTTTTTATAAAAGTGAAAAACATGTTTTTAATGTTTTTTATTTGCAAATAAATGTTTTTAACATCTATGGTCAAAACTATACAAACGGAGGCGTTGTACCGGAAGCTGGAAGCCGCAAGTCCATGTGCCGCTGCGTCGCGGCGGCCGGACGAAGCTGATGACCAGACGTCGAGCTGCGAGTTTCCGAAGTCTTGGACGATGTTTGCGTGGATGACGCGGGGCAGGTCGTGGTGATGGTGGCGGCCGTGGAAGTCGAAGTCGTAGTGGTTGTCGTGGTTGAACAGGTCGGAAAAAAGAAGAGCTCCGAGTTGACGGCGAAGTGGCGCCGCTCGGCGGCGAACTGTCGCGACTGTGCCAGCACGTCGACACCCAGCTGATGTTGACGTCTGACGTCACGTTGCCATGACGACGCCGCGTCCTCGAACAACTGCGCCATCTGCTTGACGGATGTAATCTTCTGCCGCTGACTGCCGTGGTCGGCGGCTGCCGAGTCTGAGTACGGGCTGGTCGACAACGCCACACTGTCAGAGCTAGTGACTCCGCCGGTGGCGAGGGAGAACGCCGACCTACAGCTGGGCACTAGAGGACTGGCGCCGGCCGGCTTCATGGTCACCCCGGGACTGTTACCGGCACTACGAGACATGGTGGTCGACGGTAGAACGAGAGTGACGCTGTTGCTCGCCGACCGGTGTAGTTTTGTGTCGTCTGCAGGAGTGGAGTTGATAGCGGGGGCCATGACGACTGGCTGCATGTCAGTGTCAACAGGGGCAGTGTGCAGTGGTACCACAGGACGTCGACGTCGCCACCACGCCCCGCCGCCATCAGCAGCCACACCATCAGCTATACACGACAGCAGCAGCACAGAGCTGTCTGTGGGTCCATTTCATCGACCCAGACCCAACCCAACCCAACCCGTGGGTCAAAACAACCCATGGACAACTCTGCGGCAGCAGCAGCAGCAGCAGCAGCGTCACACCACACACAGTTCACGAGAAACAGTGATGTCTGGCTCGTCGCTTAGACTATCCCTGGTCTTCGGCCAGTGAGAGTCAGTAAAAAAATCAAACATTTGCAGAAACATTAGAAAATGTTTACCACTTCATTTTTACGCGCGACAGCAGAATGTTTCGCGCCTCTTAGCTATTGTCTAGGCGTCCGTCCGTCTGTCCGTCTGTCACACTCCTGATCTGTATCAAAACGGTGCAAGCTAGGATTACGAAATCTTCACCATATACTGCCGCAAGGACTCTAGCTTATCGTGACAAAATTTCCTGCCCATGGGTTTGGGGGTTCCCCTCCAAAAAAGGTGTTAAAGAGGGGTACCCCTTCTAAAAAACGTCATTTTGCCGTTATTGGCTCGTATAGTGTGAAAAAAGGTTGCAGGTAGGTACAGACATGCTGCTTATCATAACAAGCACTGGTGACAGGCTTTTCAGATTTATTAACATCGATGACCTTGAACAACCTTGAACCCCCCAAAAAAGGGTTTTTAATGAATTTTTCACAATTTTTGGATGCACCGCACATTTCAAAACCGAATTGCGACGAAATGAATGGAAATAGACTAAGACAACCTGCATATGATATATTCAGCAGTAAACGTAGATTTTAGCAGTCCAAGTCTCGACCCCCTAGGTTCAAGGAGGCCGGCGAAGGTGGGCGTCAAAGACAGCTACCCCCTCCCTCTAAAAGGTGGTTATTTTACCGCAATAATCTCGCGTAGCGTGAAAAATGTTGCAGATAAGCACAGACATGCTGCATATTATAACAAGCACTGGTGACGCGCTTTTTAGATTTGTTAACATTGATGACATTGAACGACCTTAAACCTCCCCTCCAAAAAAAGATTGTTTTCGTGAATTTTTTTTTGCAATTTTTGGTTGCAGCGCACATTTCAACAGTAAATTGCGACGAAATGGTTGGAGATAGACCTGTATATAAAATTTTCAGCATTAAACGTAAATTTTAGCAGTTCAAGTCTTGACCGCCTAGGTTCAAGGAGGCCGGTGTAGGCGAGCGTCGAAGACGGCTACCCCCCTAAAAATGGCTATTTTACCGCTATTGGCTTGTGTAGCGTGAAAACGGTTGCAGATAGGCAGCGACATGCTGCTTATCATAACAAGCAACAATGACAAGCTTTTTATTCGTGTGAACATCGATGACCTTGAATGACCTTGAAGTTCTAAAATAGAGGTTTTAGTGTTTTTTTGCAATTTGTGTCTCCGGCGTAGATTTCAAGAGTGAATTGCGATGGGATGGATAAAGATAGACCCAGACAACCTGCGAATAGGAACTGCTCAGGCTGTCGCGCGTCTCATGAGCTTTGCTCAAATTACTTGTATGCGTTTGAGAACGTTCCAAAACGTATTACGCTGTAAACAAAATATTCGTCCAAGATGTTTTGAAAATGTTTTGCGCTGAAATATTGCAAAACTTTTGCAAATGTGTTGCAAAATCTGACTGAATGATAGCCAGCCTTATCAGTCAGACGTACTTAACTTAAATTTTAGACTGCTGGTTTCTACAAATGCTCATATAACATTTTACCATTACAACAATGTTCACCAATATTTTTGTTTTTGAGTAACCGGCTTACTTTTCTAGAGTTGCTCTCGGTTAAGCCGTGTTCTGTCAAACGACTGCTCGTCAAAATGGAACAAGTGGGATTAACCGACTAATAGAATTTATAGGCGAAAAGCCGCTCGCTTCGCTGGACCACCAATGTCAGAAGCACCGAAGCAATATAAGATGGAGATGTCTTCTTCGAACCGGATTTCTAACACTATACAACTCGTGATAGTATAAAAACAAACAAAAAACAGAAACTTAACTAATTCTTAATTAACGTTAACTACCAAAACTTAAAGGAAAGCAACCGTTCTCACAACGTGTTAGAATGTCTTACCGAGTTTCTCAATCATGACGCTAAGTAGATCGAAGCCCAAATAGTTCCGACAAGCTTTGATCGTATCCGTGACATTTGTATTAGACAGCCTTACGAAAAGTAACTTATGTGAGAACTTCATCACTTTGATTTATATCTCGGTGCAGTTTATTGCTCTGGGAGCTACCTATGTATATAACTGACTGTTCGTTGTATAGGCTTTCGGTTTGCTTCAGATTCGTTGACGTTTAGTATAACACGGACCGAAGCACGCGCCTCTAGGTCCACTGAGAATTATATGCTCAAAGCGTATGACATTTCTCAGAGGAAGTACTAAAAGGACGCTAGCATCATTTTTCATGCTACACAAAATGTTTTTTTTTCGCTTGACGTGAACGGGCTTTGACGTTTGGGGGAAAGAGAGTTCGAGATTGGGTCCCACGGGGGACTTGCGCAATATGTCCAGGGGAGTGTAGACGGATTCTCCTAGATCGAAGCAAGTAGAGTGTTGACTTGAAAGTTTTCAACGCGAGCAGCTACAGAGACTGAGCAGCATGAGGCATTACAGCACCATACCAGTAGCGGCGGCGGTCGGCTGGTGAAAGACGATGGGTGGCGGTGCTGCTTCGTCGACTGTGCGTAGTTGCTCGTTGTTGCGTTGGCTGCGTCGCGTCGGCGTCGACTCGCCTCCAGTCGATGAGAACAGTCCGGCCAATGATGACTCGCTCGCCGTGCTGCCGCGGTGAATCGGCTTAAAACTACACAAACACACGCCGACCAACCAACATCAGCATCAGCATCTACTGCGTCAAAAAAAATCCATGTACTTATTCCATGATCGCATTCGTACTGCCTATCTCTAGCACTATGTCTGCAGTGGTATAACGGACTGATAATTAAACGGGTCGTGGAGCGTGTGCAAACCAACGTCAGTGTACATGGGTGGGCCGCACGATCGACCGTGACGGGCGGTGGAATAATTGTGTGTTACACCACAGTCGAACGTTCGTTCAACACTGCATTATCCCACTTCGGGGTGTGTCTTGAACCAATCTTTAACTTCGTCATCACTTTCGTCATCCACTTTCTTCTGGGTTAACGTGTTGTTTTCTTTCCATCAAATTTCCCTTAAAAACAGTATGGCAATATGAACAATAACGTATCACCCATACCACCCAGTTTCAGTAAACTCGATGGTCGTGGCCCGGCAATCAAGCTTGGCTCTGGCACCATTGAGCCCAGTGGACACGTACGCGTTCTAGGAGTTATTATGTCATCTGATTTGAGTCTTGGGAAACATGTCTCAGCCGTCAGTGCTACCTGCATCTTTCATCTCAGACAGGTTCATCGTGACCGGCAGTCGTTGGATGTCGGGTCGGCTAAAACCCTCGTGCAAGCATTTGTGACATCTCGTGTCGACTACTGTAATGCTGAGTCGCCGGGAGTCATAACAGACAAGTTGCAGAGAGTGATGAATTCAGCTGCCCGCGTCGTCACCAACACCCGGAAGTACGACAGTGGTTTGTCGCGACTAATGCATAATGAGCTCCACTGGCTTGATGTCACAGAAGTCACTGGCCGTCAACATCTGCATTCTGCCACTCAGCGGAAGTTGGTCGTACCGCGCTATCGACTGAACAGTTTCGGTCGTCGGCGCTTTTCTGTGGCGGGCCCGTCGACTTGGAATTCGCTGCCAGACAGTCTCTGTGACCTAGAACTGAGTCTTGACACTTTCAAAAGTCAGCTGAAGACATACATTTTTGCGAAATATTGATGACAAAATGTATTAAGCGCATTAGAGATCTTTTTGAGTATGCGCTATATAAATTTACACTTTACTTTACTTACTTACTAACACTCACAGGCCTATGTTCAGCTGGTATGTAGGCAGGCACTTTACAAAATGCAGCTGAAAACAGTGATGGAACTTGCAACTATTTCGTGTTCGTGCTATGAGAAGTAAGTAACGAAGAAAACGTAAGAAAAAGGCGAGATTTAACACTTGATCACGACGCGCCGCGTTCTGAACACGCAAACAAAAATGTCTTTAGCAGTCGCCCGAATCAAAAACTGCAGTAGAAGCGAGTTGGCATAGACTGCATGGTCGGCAGTGTTCACCCCAGTGCTTGGTCCTTACCAGTGGTCGGTGGGGAATGTGCTGATATGACGCGGTGACAAGGTAGCAGCTGGGATTGTGCTGGAAGCTGGTACCTCGACCACATCAACAGATGTTGCGTCAGCTGCGTGCGTCGCGTCGTTCACGTACGCGTCGTTCACGTAAACTGCGTTCAGTCGCGATGTCGTCGCGTTTTCTGCATTACACGCGTAGTCACGACCAATTTCACGACCGACAGTAACAGATCTCGGCAAATGGTTATCCACCTGATGCCAACGATACACGTTTGCTTTTTTGCTTCGAACAAGTGCTATACGTAATGAACATGCGATACAAAGAGACTTGAAAGAGTACATAGAAAACAGAAAACACGCAAAGCACGAATATATAGCAGTTATATCAGCTATTCACTCGGTGCAAATAGAAAAGGCGTAAAATATCCGACCGAAAGACAACGTAAAGTGTGCAGAATGATTGTGTTCGTGATTCAATACGTCACGCGCCGATGGATTAGTAGGCTGCTAATATTTGCTGGCATTGAACTGTCAAAACACTGTGGCGCTACTAAGCCGCAAGATGTGCTAAGGAGTATAGATGAGAAACATGCATATTCATCAACAGACAAGTTGGTGCTACATACGCGTCGTCGCTTTCGTAAGCAGTCTTCACCAAAAATGCAACGATTTACAGCAAGAACAATTCCGACATTTTACTGGAAAAACCCCCATACATTTTCATTCACCAGTGGATCCCTCTGGAAACTTTCTGGATTTCTGGATCTCTTAGCGCTGCTGAATGTATGTAAATTTTTCTGCGATAAGACAGATTTTTATACACTCAGATGCTAGGATGAAGCAAGTGCTGAAGGAAGTAGTTGTGCACTGCTGACCTGAAGCTGTGGACTGGTTGATGGTCTGCGAGTTAGCATGCAGCTGCTGTTCCACAGACTGCGAGGAGATGCCGGCCTGGTCTCGAGTAATGAACCGCCGTCTGCCTCCTATCACAGTAGTACGAAAACATCATCAAGCTGTACCTAGTAGCCTGCATTGACAGAGTTACATCTTCGTTCAACTTCAACCTGAATGCACTTGGATTTGTGTAATTATTTTGACGTAACTGTTTATTTCCCCGAAAACGCAGTTCGACTTATATCGTGTAAGATAAAGAAACTGACCAGATATCGTAGGGAAAATTCAATGTGTCCTCCTCTACATATTATTTCGCTACAATCTCCACAGATTTCAATAAATTATATTTACCGAGCGAGAATAATCGTAAAACTGCTAACCGAGAAGCCGTGCTTGCACGCTATTCGTACAGTAGCCAGGCAGAGTGGACGCAGATAACCCAACTTAGTGAAAAAATATTGACAGAAACTGTGTACCACTGGACCTCCAAATTATAGTTAAGAGTTGGGACACTGTACTGCTTCATACAGCTCACATTAGCATGAATTGCCAGTGGACGTAGACCGGTTATGTCATGTTGCTTCATGGGACATCGTTGTCATTACCTTTTCTTCGGGCTGCGATCGCGTTGCTGCTGGTCATATCTTGTCCAGCCGTCGTCTCCATCCGACGTCTCGTTTTCGGTCTGTCTTGTGACTGATTGGTTAGCGACGGTCGAGAGTTTGAGATGTCAAGTGACTAGATATTAGTTCGTCGATTCCCGTTCCAGCGAGTCACTTTCAGCATCGTCGGATGCCACAAACCTGTCACAAAAGACGCACACAGATGCAGTTATAGAACCATCAGACACACTGCACAGAATGAGATTTCAGCCATCGAGCAGACAAAAAAACTCTGCAGAGAAGCACTACAAATGCAGCACTGTAACTGCCAGTACATGGCAGTACAAAACGCGCTTGTCGACAAACAAACTATGCATATTAAATCCCAAAACAAACCGGATCAAAATCAACGAACTCGTGGCAATGTCTCAATATCGAGAGACCTGGAATGAACTTGCGGTAGCGTGCATTGACATAAAATCACCCTACTAGATATATAGATGCACTGGTGCCAGATGTCTGAGTGATCGGGGTCCCAAAAAATGGACAGATTAAGAAACATACTATCAGTTACTTTCTACAGTAAATATCACGGCGACTATCAGCTCGGTCTTAACTTATAAGCTCGATATAGTAAATTAGTAATAGCACTGTAATAGTAATATACTGTAGTCACCGACACAAATGCGTGAACAACTTGTTCCAGCAAAGCATAACGGCCGTGCTCTAGCCGATCATCGCTATTCGAAAGGTTGACCGTCGGTGCATAATACAACAGCAGAAACTAGATGCCGCGAGACTTTTAGACGAGGCATGCATCGGAACACACGAGAGAGAATGCGTGCACGACCGCTAAACTACGGTCGTATCAGAGAGAGGCCTCGCGACCGACTGGACCCAGCGGCAGCAGCAGCAGCAGCCCCGTCGGTGCTGACCTGGTTACCGCCGCCGAGGCCGCAGCATCTTGCAGCTGCTGTAGCCGCAGTACACTGACGGACGGCGGCGGCACCAGCGCTCCAGAGCACTTCCGCCACGCTCGCTGCTACAGCGCCTCAACTCGCAGACACGCGCATCTGGTGCGAGTTTAAATCGACGCGCCCGCCGGCGGCGAGGCCAGCTACTGGCAGCCAGCCGACCGGCGCCGTGTCGTGTGAGCTGATATTGCATCGACAGACCAGCCTCAGCTACCCAACTCATCTTTTAGCCTAAACTGTATAGAAAAAAAACACTCAGCATGTATACACAGCGTGTCTCGTGAAGAAGATTCGTTTGTCTTCAGGCCTGTAAACTAGCCAAATTATAACGAACGTACCTATGCAGCATGTGTGAACGTTCTGCTATTGAAAGCATAATAAATGTAATTTTTCAACCATTCGTTTTATTTTCAGCACTTTGTACTTGTAGAAGAAGAGATAAGAAATTGACGCATGCTACGCCGTAGGCTTACTTGCAGACTATTCGATTCAATATGTTTTCTGCAATTTTGTGCAAGATAAATGTTTACATCGCAGTTGTATTTTATTATTATTATTTTTTATGTGCCCCCGGTAGTAAAGATCCCGGGGGTTAAAAACTAAACTAAACGTTAAAAACTACTGGGATGACCAGAGGTCCGATCCGATGTGTCGCTTGTACAAAAAATATTATTATTATTATTATGCACGAAAATTATTATCGTGGCATTTAGTCTAAGTAGACTTCAAGGACACGTAACATAATTACACTTAGAGTCGACATGTTCGGCACACAGAAAAATAGGAGAACTAGAATGAGCGTCGCAAGTAGGATGTTGCGAACAAGTAGGCCTACGTCTTCAAATGACGCTTCAAAGTCGACAGTTACGACGATAACGTGACAAACGATGGTAGACTGTTCCATGCACGGGCAGCAGCAACCGGGAAAGCGCGATCTCCGATCGTGCTGCAACGAGTCACTGGAACAACGACCGCCGTTGATGAACTGCACTTGCAAACCCCAGAATCTCATGACGTATAATAAGCCTGTAGATTAAATCGAGATTTGGCGTATGTCACCTAATGCCAATCATGCCAACTGACGCGAAAAACCACATCACGCATTTGCTCCGACTGTTACGGATTTTTTCACTATCTCGACTAGCGTACATTACGGTTTTTTCTTAATACAGCATGCGTCATGTACATTACGCTTAACTTTCTTTTACTTGCTTAAATAACAGCATATGCGTTCGTGAGAACTTGAGAAGAGACACTCGCTTAAAGAGTATGGACGCAAGAACTTACCTGTACCTGGGATGAAGACTTGCACAGTTCTCAATCGACGTCGTCCAGCAGCAGCAGCAGTTGTGGGTCATCAAAACCTACCAGTCTCCCTCAACAGGTGCGCTTCAGCTGCTGTGTCTACAGCTTGCCGTATTCACGTAGTACCTAGCAGCAGCTATAACAGTCGCGCCCACGTCGCACGCGTGAATTCTGGCACTAAGCTTACAGATGAGCAGACGCACTAGAGATTTATTCATCCCCATCGCCGCCAACGGAGGCCCGGCTCGCTACCGCATGTAAACTGCGGATTGGCTACTTGCGGACTGAGATCCGCAACCATTGCAGCAGAGCGATTGTCTGGTGAGTAGTGATTGTGAGATGTGAGAAGTGATTACTGATCGATAGTCGTAACAGTCGATATAAACCGCCATTTCTTGTTCACATAAAATGCGACTACCATGCGTATTCATAAACTTCGAATTGGGAGAGTAGGGTTAAAGTTAAGAATGCGCAGCGCCAAGCGGACGTCCGCATATTATGTCAGCTCCGGGTCGATATGTCTTGTTCAACCTGAAACGCAAGCGGACTAAACCGTGGAATCGCGGACTGATAGCACACCTCTCGGTGTTACGCTGATGTTGCTGCTGCTGCCGCTTCCACTTACCCGCATTCAGCTCGGCATTCCATCCGTGTTCATCATTAGCCCAGCTGACTGGAGCGGCGCGCCGCCATGGACTGGAGCGAGCTGAAATGAAGGGGGTGCCGCGCCGTGAGTCAATTAGAAGCCCCATGACGCCGTGAGAGCGTTAGCTGCTGACGCTTCATCGACGTCGTTCAACACGTGCTTCCGGCGCCGTTCGTCGTCGCTCTGCCGCAGTGCCGAGCAGTTCACCCGTCGGTGTGTGCCAGTGGACGGATGCCTTGAATCAGCCGCCCTCCGTGTGCAGCGCCTCGTCGCTGAAACTAATTGCTGCAACCATTGTAGAGATGTGTTGCAGAGATGACGCGTTTCTTATTTATTTCAGTGTGTGCAATCATCTTTGCAGCGTATACAAATATGCAGATATGAGCCAAGAAAATGGCAACGCGGTGTGAGTCATAAAAATGCCGGGTACCCGCGTAAACGGTAGGCTATTTGTCATAAGAAAGTCGGTTCGAAGACACGCAAGCAGATCGCGCCACTCGTTTCTACCTATATGCTACAGTGCAGTGTGTACAGTGTATTTGCGTGCTACCTAAATTTGGACATTTTCAGCATCAAAAAGATTGAAGAAAAAGAACACAGATGATTTGCGACCATCAGGTATACGGATAGAAGCCACTGCTTGTGACAAGGTCCTACAGTAAGTTGTATAGGCTACAACAGCTCCGCAACAAATACAAGTAGGCTAAGTGGAGTTTGGTTTTAATGTTCAACCGGCGGCCATGTTGCGTGATAACCCGATTGGCCTGTTGACAAATGTGACGTTTGAAAAGACCCCGTTATAAAAGATCTAGCAAAATTAGTACCATTTTATCGCCCTCGTTCAGGGTGACCCCATTCGAATTTATGGAAAAGCTTCACGGTTTCTGAAACTAGAGTCTTCCGGGCAGCCGAGAGTGAAAATTTGGTAATCAAAGCTTGCACCGTTTTTGATTGATCTACCCGTGTAACAGACGGACAGACAGACGGAAAGACAGAATTGCGATGGCTAAGACGCGTTGAAAGCAGTAGTTGCTTTCGCGCGTAAAAATGATGCATAATGTTTTAGACACAACGATCAATTTCGTTTGCAGTTGAAACTAGTAATTAATTGATCATTAGAATAATAATTTTTTTGATCGTTACTAGCTGCAAAAACGTTTAAAAAGGTTCATTTCAACTAAGCATATGTTCTTCAATTACGTCAATTAATTGATCAATTAATGCCACGTCAGCTGCTGAGCCCTTGATCAATTAATCAACGGCTGCAGGAGCTGACGTGGCATCTGTCAAGCTGCAGTGTCATAGACGTTTTCCTTGTTTTTTCCCATTTTCTGCATTACGAACCAACTCGGTCGGACATCATGGGAAAGCCGTCTGTCGTTCTCGTCGTAGTTTTGCTGATTGGCGTTTTCCGCACCGCGACAGGTTATTATATGAAGCCCGTAATCATTTAATCACTTAATCATTTAAAATTCTGTTACACAATTTTGTTTTATTTGCTGAAGCATATGCTTTCGCTTTTCGTTGTCATATCTTTATATTTTCTGCTTTTAATTATATTGAATTACTGAAATGTCGTTGGTGTTTTGCGAGTACACGCGAGGGCAGCTGTAAGTGACGTTCAGTGTCTTACCGTTTTGTCCATATGTGTTAATGTTTTTATAATGTCAGCTTTGTATTGTCAGTTTGCACAAAATAAATACAGCTAGAGATAAAAGATATTAATTTGATTACCTCCGCCAACAGCGCGGTTCTGTGATTGCCGGCATTTTTTCTATCTGCTGATTTTTGAGCGGGATTACCCAAAAGCGGATTTAGCTGAAATTTTCAGAAAAGGTTAAACATGGCTCAGCATAAAGTGTGTAAGATTTTGGTGGTGATCCGTGTCGGCATCCGGATGAAAAACCGGATTTTCGGATTTTTTATCATTACGGGATAAAGCAAAATAGCTTGTTATTTAGATTTCAAAATGACCCACACAAAAAAGGTGTAAGACAGACTTCACCGGGCACGTCTCTTATGCGAGCTAAGTGTGACCAGCATAACTCATTTTTCAACAAAACGTGCTCTGTTCTTTACATAATCCGATCACATTTCAGTAGATATGTGTAATGATATAGTTATCAGTCACCAATTTGAACATTCTAAATATATTTGAGTGATTAATTAGTAAAGCTCATGTACGACGATTATCGGGGTGCTTACGATTACGCGCAGCACGTTTCCGCGCAGCGCCAAAAGTTATTTTTCACCTTTCAGCGCTGAAACGTGAAAATAGTTAATTTTTGGCGCTGCATGAACGTGAATTTGGCGCTGCGCGGAAACATGCTGCGCGTAATCGTGAGATAACCGGTTAATCTACTGCAGTGACAGCGTGGCGTACGGGGCGTAGCATGCGCTGCGGTATACGTCCACCATTGACACCTCGCATTATCGGCGGCCATGTGTCTATACAGAACTCCTGGCCGTGGCAGTGCGGAATCGTTAGCTTGCGAGGAAATCTTATTTGCGGCTGTAGCGTCGCCGCTCGCGACTGGATCATCACCGCTGCCCACTGCAAGTACGTCTACGTCCTTCACTCTGCATCTCTGTCACTGGGCGACTTCACTTTTTGACTTAGACTTTCGCTGAGCCTAAACTTCGGTCTAAGTACCTACTTAAGTCCAAAAGTGAAGTGATTTCGCTGAGCGAAAACATGGCGACTAACACGGATAGTTTGGCTAGAGTGAAGAAGACGGGAACAAACAAATCGATCCACCGTTACGTGTAGTCGTGCGAAAAAAAATAGTTCTACTCAACTTGCACGTTTGCATGCCATTCAGTGCACATTTTTATGTATTGTGAACACAGTTCACTTTGTCATTATATTTCGCTGTTAGTTTAATTACTAATGTGCAATTTAGTATACATTTAATGCTTGTTTCCGCGAACTTCACTCTACACAACCATTTGCCTATGGCTGAAAGAATTTTACGGGATCAGTGATCTCTGCACAGTTATGCACAACTGCTATCAAAATTACTACCTTGACCAC
>Ga0209367_1002503_pt1 | contig 24287 bp, 15 predicted proteins | sample WorMetLIZISLAND2_FD_187412 | JGI IMG/M metagenome (GOLD analysis project Ga0209367, IMG submission 187412) | Marine gutless worms symbiont microbial communities from Max Planck institute for Marine Microbiology, Germany - Olavius geniculatus... ... | reverse complement strand
CTGATAATACTGTCAAAGTTATCATAAAATTCTGCACTTTCAGGAAAATGGATAAAATGTATATGTTAATTTTGGTGACCACAGACCTTTAACATAGCAGCATAAGAGGCACGAATGCTATAAACCAGGCATGACTGGACTGCTAAGAACCATGATTCCTATGGCGGCAGAGACAAGTATTAAATACGTATTCCAGTTAGCTTGACTGTTAACAGTGCGTTCAGTATGATGGTCAGCACCAGTTATAGTTGTATTTGCCCCCTTCTAAGTCCAAACAAGAAATCTGAGCTAATGCTCATGAGACGCGCGAGAGCCTATGGCAATTACTTTTCACAGGTAATCTTAGTCTATGTCCATCCATTTCGTCGCAATCCACTCTTATGCAGGGAAAAAATGCAAAAAAAATTAATTAAAATCTATATTTTAGGGTTTAAGGTCATTCAAGATCATCGATGTTGACATTTATAAGAAGCTCGTCGCCAGTGCTTATTAACACAACAGCGGATAAATAACCAGTTTTTAGAAGGGTACCCCTCTTTGACACACACGTGCGCAGGCCTTCTTGAATCTAGAGGGTCCGGACTTGGACTGCTAAAATCTACATTCAATGCTGAAAATTTCATATGCAGGTTGTCTTGGTTATCTCCAGCAATTTTGGTGCAATTCACTCTTGAAATGCGTGTTGCAGCCCAAAATTGCAAAAAAAAATTCACTAAACCCCCTATTTTGAAAATTCAACGTCATCCATGTTGACATTTCTAAGAAGCTTGTTGCCAGTGCTTGTTATGATAAGCAGCACGTCTGGGCCTATCTGCAACCATTTTCACGTTAGATGAGCCAATAGCGGTAGAATAATGTCTTTTTAGGAGGGGTGCCCCTTTTTCGCCCCCTCATTCATGGAGACCCCTTTCACCCAGTGGCATGAAATTTCGTAATGAAATACTACAGACACTAAGCTATCATATGGTGAAAACCTGAAGTCTCTATTTCAACTGGTCTTGAAACAGTACTGGGTCGTGACAGACATAATTACCATAGTTAATACGCGCTATGGCTAGCTAGCTAGCTCTCACGCGTAAAAACAATTGGGAGCTTATTTTATGTGATGCATGTGTGTTGCCAATTTTACAACTGTAATAGGTTACAAATATATACTGACCACAATATATTACACTTCAGAATGTACAACATAGTAATTACAATCCCAGGATCTCCGCAGATTTCACCAATCTCGGGATTGGCGGTGGCCCAGTGCCATGATTTCAGGATTACAAAAATCATTGAAATAGTACTTTTTCAACTAGTGTGTGATAAAATGAGAATTTTAGCCCATCTTATGTGCATAGATCTCCTTGCAGGGCACTGGAGGTTGCACTTTTAGTCAATCACTCACCAGGTGGCCTACTCCATTCTATGCAGTTAATGTAGTCTAGTAGGGCTACTATAATAAATAATGACCAATATGGAAGCCTAATCCTGACAATGGGATCCTGGAATCTTAATCCGAGAACTGGGAAATCAATCCCGGGATTGCAATCAATAGTGCACAGTTGGTTAGTGTAAAGTGCACGGGTATTGCATGCAGAGTTGAATTTATTTACACATCACATAGCACATGCTAACTGCAACAGATCACCAGAGCAGAGAGACAGGACCTAAACCCAGTGGCTTCTATCGCTATACCTGGGGCCGTATGCATAACAACGTCGTAACTTTACTTCCAAACTAAAATCGAATTACGTCGGACATAGTGCTAAGTCGGTATGCATAACGATAACGTGGCACTAGTCAAACGCCTACGTCCGAACTAACTCTAGTCGCTCCAGCGACCTGTCATAAATATTTAGTCCGTCGTTGTCAATGTAAACTAACGTCGCTATGGAGAATCTGCAATCACGTCACGCGGCGTAAAAAAACTTCTGGTAAATCAATTACACTATTGAAACTAATTGCAGTATCAAAAAGTTGCTGAATAAAACTTTTATCGTTCGATAAATTTCATTTATTCGCATCGCGCATTCTTACTTAGCCCATGGAGCTGTAACTAGGCTCGAGCATGCCCAAGACTGCAGCAGATGACAAGTCAGGCCATATCGGTATCTATTTTTAGCTGTAGGCTGGCCGAGGCAGAGTGCGTTTAGCCAGGAAATTCCAGAGTCAAACTACCCAACGTCAACTACGTCGGTAGTAGTTAGTCGCTCGCTACGACAGCGTTTTGCATGTTGTCAAACGCAACTTTCTAGTTTGGAAGTAGTTAGTCGCGACGTAGACCTTACGTCTAAACTAATCTATGACGTTGTTATGCATACCGCCCATGGTGGGCACAGCTTGTAACCAGTGAAAAATAGGAGGAAGTTTTGTTAAGAGTGTAGATCAAAACTGCTTCTCTATTTTTCGCAGGGCAAGCTATGTCCTTACAAAATCGTCACTATTTTGCTGGGTAATCTACATCCATAACCCAACTCCCCCCTATTCTTTACTATTCCCCTTTCTTTCATATACACCCTTAACAAAACTTCCTCCTAAAAAGGGAAAGGAGCCCAAAAGGGGGGGTGGTACTTAAGTCCAAAAGTGGGGGGGACTTGAGTCGAAATGTAGAGGGAAGTTGCACCCCATTTCAATTCCAGATTTGGGTGACAGAAGCCACTGCCTAAACCAACGCCTAGAGATGCCACGTGGACTCTTTGTCGTGGGATCTGCTAAGATGGTCGGTATTTGCTAATGTCGAAGTCCTGTAGCTGCCACTGCTGCGACGGTTTGCCGTTGCACACCGCTGCAACAAAACAACATCAAGCACCAATTAACAACAATGCAACCACATAATACAACACAACTACATGTGGTTGGTGGCTCAGTGGTTAGGGCGTTGGATACGAGACCGAAAGGTCCGCGGTTCAGTGCCCAGCCAATGCACTACTAAGTAACAGCCTTAGGCAAGTTGTTCACACCCACCTGCTTGTGTAGGTGCAAGTGTCTAGTGGTTGGTGTCGACTCGTAACTTTCAGGTTGCAGTTCGATTCTCACTGCCGGTCATTTGCAAGCAACCTTGAGGAAGTTGCTAATCTGCTGAGTGCTCAGACCAACTCAGCCTCCTATCCTTTGTGGGACGGGAAATGAGTAGTAGCTTACGGGCTACGGGGTAAAGGCCTAGTTTGGCTGATTGGGGCGATGGTATGTCTGCTAACTGTAAATCGTGGGTCCAATTGTTCGTTGACGCGGGCAATGGATGGCCGCATAGTGCACTGTAGTATCATTAGCTCATGCCAATTAACTTTGAAAATTGTAAAGCTCTTCACGGCTACTGTAAGAAGCACTATAGCAAGTATTGGACTTTACATTTACAAGCAGACCATTTTGGGATGTATAATATTTTTGCAAATATGGTGTTTGACTGTGCAGTAAAAAATGATGCTGAAAAAACTTACTGTTAAGTAAGTAAGTAATTTATATAGCGCGTTAAGTGTAACAACCTTAAACGTGCTCGATGTGCTAGTAAAATGAGAAGCAAAAATGTTTTAGATGACGTCTGAAAGTAGGTAAACAGTGTGAACTGCATTTGAGAGTGTTCGGCAGAGTGTTCCAAGTAGATGGACCAGCATGTCCAAAAGCATGGCTTCCATAAGTTGCCATCCTGATCTGTGGAACCTGCAGCTGACCACGGCTTGTAGATCACAGATGTCTGCGGCCGTCAATGCTGGCGACTGGCTGGCAGAGATCGATCAGGTATCCAGGAGCCATGCTGTGTCGACACTTGTACACCCGAATGCAGTCAGTGACATCTAGCCAGAGGAGACGCAGAGGAGGTTCATGTTAGCAAGTGGTTTTCTTTCCTGTTCAACAACTCTTCACACATAAATGCATCAAGTGCTCACCTAAAGAAGGAGTATCGCGATCAGTTAGCGACGGCTTGTCAAGGCACTTGTTACTCTGTACATGGCGTAAAGCTGACGTCTACAAAATCACACACCATTTACAGTGACCAGTTCATCTCAAGAGGCACAAGCAGACAGGCTTTTACATACAGACTACTGAAGGTAAAAGGTAAAGGTCATCAATTTGTATAGCGCATCATCGCGAGCATGCGCACGCCTCTAATGCGCTTTCGTCACTAACCAGAGTCGCCTGCCGCACGGCAACCGTGTGCAGCCTACAGACACAGGCTGGCGCAGCGGCCGGCTAGGCAACCCCAGTCAGCTGTACCAAGGTCCCCACCTTCCGTAACCCATGTAAATGAGTTACTACTCATTTTACCATCCCACGGAAGGTAGAAGGCTGAGTCGACCTAGCTGGCAGGCTTCGTACCGAGATGGTTTACCTGCCCACAGGCAGTCACCCATCGCAGTACTAACCGGGCCCGGCGTAGAGTAACTTCGTTTCAGCCGAAATGCGTTACCAACTACGCCACCAACCACTGACTGTTGAACTTATTTATTAACAGTCGTTTATAAGACACACGATGTCAGCAGAGCCAGATCTGGAGCCAACTAAAGGAGATTTTCTCAAAGATTCTGGAAATGTACCATTCAGACACTATAACATTAGCACTGCACTGCAGTGTACAGCAATTACTCCATTATTCCATGAATATTCACCCATAACCCTAGTATTGTCCTTCCCTTCCCTAGACTATGAAAGAATGCTACAGCCCAAACAACTATAAATAGCAAATAGCAATGAACGAAACCGCGTAATGGAAAACAACGACAAATGAAACACCCAAAATACTCAATGCGAAAAAGGCAGTTTAAGCTGCACATTTTAAACTAGGTCCAACAACAATTACCAAACAGAACCGCAGTTAACACTAAGTAATAATCAGAGGAATCGGAAAAAATTGTCGGTAATTCAGTACGGTGTAAACAACGTGTTCAAACAACAAAGTTACTGCTAATCTAGTAACGAAAGACAGCAGCAGTTTCCACTGCAATGCTCTACAGCATTTTTCATTAGTTAGCTCCATTATGCATTGATGATAATTAATGAAATATACGCATTAACAAAAGAACTGCAGTAAGTTCTTAAATGCCGAAACTTGGCCAATCAGATAAAAGAGTACAAAACACTCTACCACAACATCTTTTTTTTGTTTCCGTTCATTTGGTGCTTTGATGGTATGGGTCTGCAAACGAAGACAGCTATCCTGCATACTGAAAATTCCGTAGCAAGCAGCAGATAAAGACTGTCCCATGAATACCACATCTCGTTCAAAGTAAATATAGAAAAGCTCAGTGATTAAGTAAGCATACGGCAGTAGCTGTAGGCTAGCACAATGTCGTGTAGTACCTTTTTGTCGAAGGCCCATCGCTGGTTGCCACCCTGGCCGTGGCAGCGTTGCAGCATGATTGGATTTCGTACATTCGAGTCGATACAAAGCTCATCAATCATCAGTTCTTTCTTGCCAGTAAAAGCAAACACCTATGATGCATAAACGTCACTGATAATACATTATTTGTTTGAAATTTCTAATATTACTACTAATATCATTACTAGCCACTATACAGTCCATTAATCACAATGTTAGTTTTCATGATCCATATCATTGGAGCAAAAAATTTTTAAATTTTTTTCCATTTTATGCACAGGAGTTACTTATCCAGATCATCTTTTTTGTATTTGTCACAGTTAATGTTAAAGACAGGCTGTTAGTTTACCTGAACAGCTTTATTGCCGTTCGTCATTACACATCACTCTACATCCCAGAGAAGCTGTTACCCATTTAATGACCAAGTAGTTGGTTGTTTCAACCTCCCACACCTCACCAGAATATATGACCCAGTAGCCTAACTAATGACCACACAGAACCTGCAATGTGAGAAAGGGGGGAAAGGTGAGGGGGATGCAAGTCTAAAGGGGCCAAAATTATAGTGTTTGTTCTTTTGCAGAGCAAAACACGAATTTTAATGTTACCATACGAGGTTTCTGGGGCACCAAAAAGCTGTAAAATATGTTGTTGACCGGGGCTTTGCCCCGGACCCCACTGGAGGACTTCACAGCGCTGCCTCAGACCTCCCAGCTGCGTTGAGGGGGCCTATGTAAAAAACGTAAAGTCCTTCCCGAGCCTTACGGCCCATAGGGTGGCGCTGATCTCCGTTTTCTAAGGCCCTCAGCCAGACGCCAGTTTTTACACTGCGAGACCACGAATACGGGACCAGTGTATCGCGCGGTGTGCCTGTTTACGTCCCAGCAGTGAAGCCGGTATCAAATTATACTGCTTGGTGACAAAGGCACATGTGTGTGAACAACTTGCCTAAGGTCATTACCCGGCAGTGTCCCGGTGCGGAGTCGAACCTGCGCTTCTGAGTTACCTGAGGATTACAAGTCCGACACGTTACCGTTAGACTACCGAGCCACACTGAAGGGGGCCTACGTGTAAAGAAATAAAGTGTAAAAGGAAAACAAGAGACAGAAGGAATAGGAGGGGCAGGCGGTGAGGGCAAAAGGGAAGGCAGTGTAAAAAGGAAAAGAAAGAAGGAGAGGGGGCCCTGGTGATTTTCTTGCAGGGGGAGAACAAAATTTGAAGTTACGCCACTGATATGACCCTAGCATGACGTTAAGCTTTAGACCTAAAGCTTAAGATATCCATCCTTGTCCCAGAATGCGTCACTGCTCAAGGTACGGCAAAGCTGAGTCCAGAAATGAAACACTCAAGATATCACGCCAAATACACTCAAGATACAGTCACACACAGTCAAACACGGGTAACACATGCAAACAGTCACCGACAACCCCAAAGCACTGTGCAACTAACTACACTATGTTGACGGAGGCAGGCAAATCTTAAAGTACAACACGCAATCTACTATTGGCGGCTTGGTAGCGTAACATTAGGGTGTCATATGGTGAATTTTCCGGCTGGTGGCGTAGTTGGTAATGCGTTTTGGCTGAAACGAAGTTACTCTATGCCGGGCCAGGTTAGTACTGCAATGGGTGACTGCCTGCGGGCAGGTAAACCATCTCGGTGCAAAGACTGCCAGCTAGGTCGACTCAGCCTTCTACCCTCCGTGGGACAGCAAAATGAGTAGTAACCCACTTACATAAGTTACGGAAGGTGGGGACCTTGGTACAGCTGACTGGGGTTGCCTAGCCGGTCGCTGCACCAGCCTGTGTCTGCAGGCTGCACACGGTGGCCGTGCAGCAGGCGGCTCTGGTTAGTGATGAAAGCGCATTAGAGACGTGCACATGCTCGCGACGATTCGCTATACAAATTGACGACCTTTACCTTTACCTTTTTACCTTTGTCAGACTTAACAATCAAGTTTAAGTCGCTGGTTCAGCTCCCGATCGAGTCACTATCATGCGATTAATACTTAGATGGTATCTGGGTGACTGTCTTCAGACAGGTAGACCATCTCAGTATATAACCAACACCAAGGTCAACTCAGCCTTCCATCCCTCTGAACTAGACAAATCGAGTACCGGCCTTTCTGGCTGGAGTTAAGGTGGCGTGTGTTCACCTGTGTATGGCAGCAGGTAATATTGTGTGATTGCATATGGCAGGTGATGCTCCATAGCTCTGTGATGGGTTACCATGCACCATCTACACACCTATACACCATCTTTATGTTTATTATGGGGCCGTCCTTCCTAGAAGGAGGCGCCATCATGTGTTGATCCTGTCCGTCTGTCTGTCTGTCCCGTGCCTCCACCTAGAGGGAAAACGAAAAGGCATACGAATACCAAACTTGGTAGGAAGGGTCCCTGGAACACCAGCACCCCGTGGACCAATTTCAAGGTCAAGGGGTCAGAGGTCAAGGTCACGGCGACTAATTGCGTTGTTGGCGAAAAATCCCCATAACTTGTCCGATCAACTTGATATTTGGCAGGTGGCGTAAGGATCCCTTGCCGCCTTGCACCGGGTGACCTCGTTGCCATGGCAACGGCCGTTCCCAAAACAGCACGCACGTACTCAACTGCAAGGACGGCCCCATAGCGAGCGGCCCCTCAACGGCCGCACCCTCTGTGTTACATGACTTGCCTGGTTTCCGCCCATTCCATGGCATGCCAGCAGTCCAAGCTTCTCACCAGCTTTCCGGCCCATGCTATCCAGACACTGCTGGGTTTCCTTGTTACGAATCTGAACAACACGTGGTACAAACATCAGAATATCTGCGGCAACAAATTTGCTTAAGCCCAGATTCCATTATGCCAACTTTGCAACTTTCAACGAAACTTCCCCGCAGGGAAAGTTGCGGACACAAATCATGAAAGTCCACAACACAAATCATGTCGCTGACTTTCATGATTTGTGTCCGCGATGAGGTCCACGACTTTGTCGCCAACTTTCCCCGTTCATTGTAACGGACCAAATTCCATTAGAGTGACACAAACAGGTTTGTCATGGACTTGTCACAGACTTTGTCGCAAACATCTTGACATGTCAAGATGGTTTGTGTCCACGACTTTCATGATTATGTGTCCACCACTGTCCCCATGGGGTAGTTTTGGTGAAAGTCAGCATAATTTAATTTGGGCTTTACCGATTTACAAAATCGCCGAGTAACTTATGTAAACAGACCAAATTGCACTAGACAGCGGAACAGCAACAGTAATACATTTGAATGTTCTAATTCAAATCTTAACACATGAAAAAAGCTGCACCATTGTTTAAGACTTGGAAATACATATATGCAGACAGGTCTAAACAGTAAAGCAATTCTGCCACATCAAGATCCCGACAACACCAGTGATTCATACAGAACCAGCGGAAATGTAAAGTAAACCAGGTTCGGAGCTAATACTCATTTCGCGGTGACTTTGTATCAGCTTCACTTCCATTACCATTTTCAACAAGAAATCTGAGCTAATGCTCATGGTACGTGCAAGAGCCTATAGCAGTTCCTGTTTGCAGGTTGTCTTTATCTATCCCCAGCCATTTCGGCAAAATTCACTCTTGAAATGTGTGTCGCAGCCCGAAATCGTAAAAAAATTCACTATAACCCCTATTTTTGGGGTTCAAGGTCATTCAAGGTCATCGATGTTGACATTCCTAAGAAGCTTGTCGTCAGTGCTTGTTATGATGAGCAGCATGTTTGTGTCTATCTGCAACCATTTTCGCGTTAGACGAGAAATAGCGGTAAAACAAGGCCTTTTTAAGAGGTGTCCCTCTTTCGCCCCCTAGTTTGTGGGGACTCCCTTTACCCAGTGGCATGAAATTTTGTCGCACAATACTAGAGACTCTTAAGCTATCATATGGTGAAAACCCGAAGTCTATCTCACCTGGTCTCCAAATGGTACCGGGTTGTAACAGACAGACGTGTAAAAATCAATGAGTTCCAAACCCGACCACTACTAAACTAAACTAGTAAGCTGGAGAATACTACTGATATTTGAAACGTTGCACTGAAAATGACGATGATGATAGATGAAGAAACTTTAACGTGGCATTAAGTGTTGAAAAACTACAAAGACATGTAACAATTATCCTGAACAGTGAAGTTACATAGTAGTCAGTGCAATGAGACGCTCTTAGTCGTAGCTGTAAGACTGGGCAAAAAACTAAAACTTGCAACAATGGCGACGACAGCTTTGAATCAAATCAGCCCAGTCCAGCGAATTTTTTCCATGGTCGTTTAACTGAAACTACAGGGTGGGCCAATAAAAACATGCCACTTTGTCTATATCTTTGCCACATATTGGCCAATTTTCAAAATTCTTTCAGTGGCATACTCTGCGGACAATTTGCAATAATGAGGTTATTTTATATATCCCACCACACCGTAAATGCATCTCTATGCTACCTTGTAAAATATAAGTTAAATATACATATATAATGATAACAACAAACAAATATTTTCGTAAATAAAAAAACACTTCAGACCAACATTGCGGTTGACACTGTATGACACTAGACTGCGTGGGTTTAAAATGGTCTAGTGTCATATAAATCATTCACTGCAATGTTGGTCTGAAGTGTTTTCTTTTTCATTCAATGATTGTTATTATCATTAGTTTTTTCTTACATTTATATTTCACAAGGTAGTGTAGAGATGCCTTTTTTACAATGTGGTGGGATATATAATAATCACAGTATTGCAAAATGTCGGCAGAGTGTGACAGTGAAAGAATTTTGAAAATATGGCAAAGATATGGACAAAAGTGAAGTAGCACGTTTTTATGGCCCATGGTGTATATTCTGTGCCACTCGGACCAAGCCCAGGTTTGATTCATGTCTTGATGAATGAGCGTTAAATACAACTTCAGCATACAGCAGGATGTACCTGTCCAAGAGAGTAAAAGCTACTGGGCATCAGAGATTCCGGATAGATATTCGTGAGATACCACTCAAAGGACTTGCATTTCAGCTTCTCACGTAGCTTCTTGCGTTCCGTTATATCACCCATCGGCGTCTGACGCACAGCTACGTGCAAGCACAAATCAACCGAAAGGTTAAAGGTAAACTAGAAAGCAATCATAGCTAGCAGGTACCTCCGCCAAGGCAATGCTATTCGCCAGGTGGCGTCACCATATTCGCTTTGCCAGCAGTTTCGCCTGTGCCCCCTTTAACGCAATGGAAACGAAAAATTCAAAGTGATCCAGAATCCAGGATTCCTGCCGGATGATCCCCAAAATTGAATCACTGGTAGATTTTGCCATTCCCGACATTCCCTCAAAATTTCAGAAAGATCCGTCCATAACTTTTTGAGTTATCTTGCTAACACACAAACAAACAGATAAACAAACAAAAACCGGCAAAAACATAACCTCCTTGGCGGAGATAATAATGGTATATAGCTCTTAATAAGAAACCCTTCATGGAGCTACAAAGCGTCACCTGCCATTTGGGATTACACAGCGTTAGCTGCCACCCGACACCACCGAGCCACCAGCATACTTGCAGACAATGGTGACAGAATAATTATTAAAATCCAGTAAATACTAGAGCTGTCAAATTAACATGTTAATGCGTTAATAAATTAATGTGAGTTAAAAAAAATTAACGTGCATTTTAAAAAATTAATGCACATATGTAAATTTTTGTTCATTTACTAAATTCTATGAAGCAAAAGTTCCCATATTCCAGATTTCACTAGTACTCATTGCACCTACCCACTAAGAGATGGCCAGGCTGAGTTGACCTGGGTGGCTGGCTACATGCCAACATAGTTTACCAGTCTGCCAATGATCAGTGGACACCCTTCCTATCGAATTTGTTCTCACTGCCGACTGGGCCAGGTGTCAATTAAATTTTGTTTACAGAGAACAGTGTGTTACTGTTACACTAAGCTGCTGTTTTGCACAAACCAAAATAACTTACACGGGTTAACTTTGAAGAAGAACTCTTTGTGCTTGTCCATCCAGACTTCGGCCGTGCGCATCGTGTTGTGGTTGAGGATGTTGACCACGCCGCCTGGCCAGGAGTACGGAGAGACTTTACGAAACACGTGACCAACCCGGGAACAGGTAGAGATTAACACTTTGCCCCCGCACATCCAAACCTGTGATCAGACCACACAAAAGCACACTGAAGTTATAATGTAAGATTTAGCAACCAGCATTTTTACGCGCGAAAGCAGCTACTGCTTTCAGTGCGTCTTAGCCATCGCAATTCTGTCTGTCTGTCCGTCCGTCCGTCATATGAGTGGATCAGTCAAAAAAGGTGCAAGCCAGAATTACCAAATCTACACCATCGGCTGCCCCGAAGACTCTAGTTTCAGGAACCACCCCGAACAAAAGCGCTAAATGAGAGGGGGTGGGCAAAATTTGCAATTTTTGGCCAATAAGTTGCTGTATCTCACTAACGGTGCGAGATAGAGCCTAGGTTACTATTAATCACTAATAAGAAGCTGTACACTGGCTCTCGATTTCCACTGATTTCAATGACCTTGGATGACCTTGAACGCTTAAATAGGGGTTTTTATAGATTTTTTGGCGATTATGGGCTGCAAAACACTTTTCAAAAGCGAATTGCGCTGAAACCAATTGAGATAGACATAGACAAGCTGCATATGAAATATTCAGCATTGAACGTAGATTTTGACGATCTAAGTCTCGATTTTCTAGGTTCAAGGAAACCTGCGCACGAGGGCATCAAAGAGCGGTACCCGCGTAAAAGTCGTTATTTTACCGTTGTTGGCCAGTCTTTCGTGAAAACAGCTGGAGATAGACTGACAGTTTGCGAACAGGAACTGCTATAGGCTTTCGCATGTCTCGTGAGCCTCAGCTCAAATTTCTTGTTCTCTCAATCATTAATTGTCTGTCTGTAGTACAATGAGCATAAAGTAAACAGCATTATGACAACATCCACTCAGCAAGAAGCCGGGTGACTGGACGGTAAGCAACAAACTGGATTACAAAACGCTAAAACTATAACTATAACTGAACTATATGTGATAAACCTAAAATGTAAAACTTTTGCTCCAGTTTTATCACAGATGTAGGCATCATCTTATTGCAGGATTGAGCACACTATAGGCACTGAGCAGTGAGCACGGAGTACTTTGGGTAACAGTCGACTGCTCAGTGGTCATCTGTATCCCTGCAGCAGCTAGATAATTTGCAATAACTGTGAGAAAAATAACAACAGAAAAACAATCAGCAAATTCACATGACTACAAATTTATTAATAGAGTCTAGGATTAAAATTTTAAAAAAACAGTCAAACATGCTATCTATAATTTTGACTTGTGGTGGTCGGGACAAATACGGCAAATAAGCAAGGAAAAAACTAGAATTTTGCACGTTTTTGGCCCCTAAAATTTTTTTGAGGTGGGCCCCCAAAATTTTGGACTGGCATTATAGCATTCAGCCTAGTACTGATCAGCATGCAAAATTTCGTGCCGATCAGCTGACGCATCTCGGAGAAATAAAAAAAAAACATCTGCAGTAAAGCATAAGTCGCTCCAAAAGCTATCGCTTCCGGGTGGACTAACTGGTGATAGGATCATTTTCATAACAACTGCTGCATCACTGGTATTTGAATCAATGCTGAAAGACCTACGCGGAATGACATTTCCAAGTTCTCGCCACCCCAAATGTTCATGCCCTCATCGTAAGAGCCGATCTCATAGAAGTAAGACTTGTCAATCGAGAACAAGCCTCCAGCCATTGTTGGTGACCTGCACAGACCACAGTACACCATCAGACTATTCGAAAATCTACAACATTTAAACAGAATCTCACGCAATTGCACAAACTGCACATGACAAATGCACACATTTGATCATAACAATCAGCTGCCACTGCTGAGATTGAGAAATGCTGCTAGTAGCGAGTCCGACTAATTAACGCAAGCAGCGCTAAAGCAATTACCAAACGTCCAAACTTGCAAAATGGTACAAAAGTTGCGTTAAATACGATAACTACGATCGACGGTTAGCTAACTGGCCGATTTCGACCAGTTAAATTTTTGGCCATTTTGACCGTTGGTTAGTGCAACAGGAAACACGAGTTATGCAAATCTGTCAGTTAACACTAACTTGACCGGCCAGTTAAGATCCAGAAACCTGCCCCAAGTAGTGGTCATTCTCCAGGAAAATCTGAGTTAAATGATCCCCCTCGATTCTCAAACAATGGGTTTTGAAGCAAAAAAACAAGTTTTTGAAGCACTTACCACAGTGCTTTGACACAATTGTTTTGTGACAGGAAAAACAAAAAAACGCCACACATAAATCAAACCTACATGTAATACTGGATAATTATAAAAAAAAACGTTATAAATACGATTTATTATAAAGTTTAAATAAGCATCAGAATACCGTAGTGGGAGAGAACGATCGCCATTCCGTCGATCAATCTCTCTCTGTGGAACCGCATACCAGCGGAAGTTCATCTTCCAGTTGAAGCCACCCCACGTCATGTCCGAACCGGTGATGTATTCAAACGTGTCGTCACTGATTACGTCGATGATAGGACAGATGACTATCGACCTGTGTGTCCACAAATAACATCACTTACTACACTGCGTCTACATTTTCAAACTAGAAAGCAGTCAGAGCCCACACACCTCCGCCAAGGCCATGTTGTTTGCTAGGTGGCAGCACCATCTTCGGTTTGTCAGCGGTTTCCCTTATGCCTCATTGAAAGCAATGGTAATGAAAATATCAAAGTGATCCAGAATCCAGGATTCCTGCCGGATCACCCCCAAAATTGAATCACTAGTAGTTTTTGCCATTCCCGACATTCCCAGAAAATTTCAGAAAGATCCGTCCATAACTTTTTGAGTTATCTTGCTAACACACAGACAGACAGAAAAAACAAACAAACAAACAAACAAAGTCTGGCAAAAACATAACCTCCTTGGCAAAGGTAATAACTCTAACAATCCTGATTCAATATCAACAAATTTTGGTACAAGGACTCGTCATTCAGTCAGTAAGAAATATTGTTGGGGTTATTTGAAAATGCAACAGCGGTTTGATTTGAAACAGTACATGTCGATAATATGATAGACGACTATCAATGTGTTTGTCCAGAAATAACATCACAAACTACATGTCAAGTATATAGCTCAAGCGCACCAAATGGCAGTTAACCTGACAAAACTGCTTAATACTTCCATACACACTTGATCTGCATTTCCGATGTCTCTTGAGTGTCTTCGAGGAAATATCACAGATACAGTAAGACATCATGCAACATAAAATTCAAAACAGCCTAAAACAAAGATCAGCGAAAAAACGTTTAAAAGTGCATTTCGAGATGCCTTTTAAAGCTGCATTATTATCAAAAGATATAACTTGATCTAGAAGTTCCAGAAATCCATTTAGCCACAGTACAAACGACCAAAATAAACAATATGCCGCTATTTCAAATTTACTCTTTTTTAACGAACTCATTCTTTCAGAGTTGCCCCAGTTTAGGGCAGTCTCCCATGTCACGTACTAAACGTTGATGTAGCACTGCTTCTGTTACATACAGAGATCAAACTATCAGAACTAAAAAATTCCCTTTTATTAACGTACCTGTCGAGATAGATCTCATTCATAAGTGGCTCGAGCCAGCCCTCTGTGCACTCACAGTGGGCATCGAGGAATGTAATCACCTGGCCCTTACACAGCTCAGCACCTACAAAGACAAATAGTACGACTTAACGCCAGTGACATCATGACACGTGGGGGCACCTGTTGCCGCATATCATGAAATTTCAGCCTCACAAAGAGTTTTCTTCTCTTAGGAAAATTTTCTTCCAAAAAAATACAAGAAATTTGAGCTAATGCTCACGAGACGCGCAAAAGCCTATAGCAGTTCCGGTTCAGTAGTTTAGCTGAAAATTGGGGTGATTATGCTAAATTAATATACAAATACCAAATTCTCTATCTGGATCGCACACCGGTAACGACAGTACCGTGGCGCCTCCTTGTGAGTGATATAGACTTGTGTCAGAACCCGAAATCGCCAAAAAAAATCCATAAAACCCCCTATTTTTGGTGTTCAAGGTCATTCAAGGTCATTGTATTCCGCGACAATCGAGAGCCAGCATACGACTTTCTATTAGTGATTAATAGTAACCTAGGTCCTATCTTGCACTGTTACTGAGATACAGTGACTTATTGCTCAAAAATCACAAATTTTGCCCACCCACCTCTCATTTAGCGCCCTCGTTCGGGGTGACCCCCTTCGAATTTATGGAAAAGCTTTATGGTTCCTGAAACTAGAGTCTTCCGGGCAGCCGATGGTGAAGATTTGGTAACTCTAGCTTGCTAGCTAGTTTTTGACTGATCCACCAGTGTGACGGAGAGATGGACGTACAGAATTGCGATGGCTAAGATGCGCTGAAAGCAGTAGCTGCTTTCGCACGTAAAAATCGGCGGCAAATTCCCCATTCTGTGGCATTTGGGGGACAAAATTGGAATTTTGCACCAATAATCTCCCCTGTTGGAAATTGGCAACTCTCTGTCAGAAAAATGATGCCAGTGGTAAATACCGTCATGTTTCCCAATCACTTCTGAACAAACATTTGACTATGATGGCTGAAAACTGTAATACAAAAGCAAGCAAAAGCAAAACATTAAAAAATAACAAATTACAACTAAATGTATAACATCTCTTAACTTTCACTTATCAACAACAAAGAAAAAATAAAATCTAAAAGAAGTAAGCTAAAAAGCCTAAGATCGGCACACAAAAGATACAACATATGAAAGAGTTGAGATCTGTATGCCTAAGACCTTTGTGACTTTGACCTATAATCTTGACCTCAAAACTAGTTCATCGCGTTTGTTTATAAACACAACTTGCCAAAATGCAATAATGTTTACATTTACAGTACTTTAACATATTTGCACTATGAAAGTTTTTTAAAAAAAGTTTGATAATGTCTGATGACATACATAGACTACTGTTCAGGAAAATGCCATCACACCTATAACAATATCACAAAAATTTTCAGACATTCCGACAACATATGATCGCAAATAACTGATTGACAATAATGATAATACATTGACAACCACACAGTAAAAAAAACAAAATTCATGCAGCATCAGAGCAAAAAAATACACTCAGACAAATAACTGAAACGTTCGGGAAGCAAAAGTGTATAATAAATAAGACTGCTATGCTATGAATGGTCATGGTGTGAAATTTGAGCTGCTTTTCTTAAACAGTTTGTTATTTTCTCTGCCAAGCGAACGTAGTGAACATTGGAGAAGATTAAGAGATTGGCCGTTCTGTCCGTCGTTCCTTCTGTGTACATGTTGACTAATGATAGCAATGACGTCATTGCACCAACAGCACAAGCAGCAATGCCAGCTATTACTTTCCCTCCCTCCGCGAAGTGGCTCTTCCTTCTCCCTTCCCTTTCCTTGCAGTAAAGTTTAAATCACTTCACTTAGCGAAGATATGCACTCTCACAAGCGCCCTCTAGTTACCTACTCAGTTAACGTTTCTCAAACTTAAGACATGAAGACATTGTGCAAGAATGGCTTCATAAACCGATGCAAACACGCATATATACAGATAAGTACAGAAACAGAGAGAATACTGCAACGCTGCAGCAAACCTCGGAGACGTGCGCGTATAAGGCCACTGCGCTGACCCATACGAATAACATGGACGGGAATGGGTAGTGATGCTACGTAGTCTTCCAGCTGTTTGCCGAGAAAATCTACATTGACAATAACTGAATTCTCACACTCTTTTACTCACCAAAAATCAACGGCTTTCCAAGACCACATGAATAATTTTCCGGGACCTTTTCATAGCCCACGATTATTTATTTATAATGAAAACACATCATTTACTGACAACGTTCAGACAGAGTGTAATCTATTGCAGAAACTTCAGCAAAGTAGCAGAAAATGCCAAAATTCATCAACAATATTTAAGCACCTGGTAAGCAATAGTCGAGACTAACTGGGTGATATACTATTGCTGCATGTTTTCCATTTGAGCCTACGAAATAATGCATGACTTTCAAGGATAATTTTCCAGGACCTTCCAGGTCCTGGAATGTTCAAGAAAAAAATCCAGGACTTTTCAGTAAGCATGGGAACCCTGCAATAAAATTACCCACAACTACTTCCTCATCTGCGGGAAAAAATGTATTTATGCAAACACTAGATCAGCTACCGTAGTACTTCTGAAATGTTTAAATCTGAGCTATAACCAACATGTTTACCTCAGCCTACTGCAGCTAGGACAAGTCAGTGCCAACACAGCGTTTCTGATTCACAATAACATTGTGACAATGGCTGGCACTACAGCAAATTGTTCTTAGACTACAGGGCGAGCCAAAAAAAGCAATTGTACTTTTCCATATCTTTGCTAAATATCAGACCAATTTTCACAATTTTTTCACCAGTAGACTCTGGAAGAAATTTGCTACTTAGTGGCGTGCACATCACATGTATTATGTCGCTACACTACCTTGTAAAATATAATTATCCAAAAATGTACAATATCTACAGATGGTAATAAGGTCGAGTAGTAAATTTTCGAAGTATTGTTGAAGTAAAACATTAAATGTAACTTATAATAAGTGTCACAAATAGTTTAAGTGTAGCTACAGAGTAAGTTTTCATCTGGCTGCACAATTGAAATACATTGCTCTGTATGCTGATGCAGTTAACTGAGCAAAATTGCAGCCATCAACCAGCATTAATGAAAACTGAAAATTAGTGCACAGTAAGATCATTCAAATAATTTGAAAAAAATGTTTAATATGTCTTCCGATGTTTATGACACTTACTATAACTCACATTTGAACCTTTAAGTTAAGTACTTCAAAAATTTACCATTAGACCTTTTGTCCATTTGTGGATATTGTATGTTTTTGGATATTTATATTCTACAAGGTAGTGTAGCAACATAATAAGCACCTGAGTAACAAATTTCTTACAGAATATACTAGCGAAAAAAATGTGAAAATTGATCAATATTTAGCAAAGATATGGAAAAGTGCAATAGCTTACTTTTTTGGCCGACCCTGTATCACAGGCTGAACAGTGCCTTTTGGGGGTTAAAAAATTTGAAATTAATATTTAACGTATTCATTCAAAAAATTCCAAAAAATTACAATGCCGCCTATGGGGAAAATTAAGCAATTCTTTAAACGGTCATAACTTTGGCTGTGTATAAGAGTTGTAATTTTTGGTTCTAGGGTATGGTTTTCAAGGATGGCCAATCTAATGGTGTTATTTAATTTTACCCCGGACCCTCCCTGGTTGCCATGGCAACAAAATTTTGGACAAAATTGGCTATAACTCGGCTTGTGTAAGAGATGTCTGCGAGATTTTTGCGTCTATAGGGGCGTTCTCTGGGATGGGCCATCGAATTCTGCCAATCGCATTTTTCCCCGACCAACCCCCGTTGCCATGGCAACAAAATTTGGGACAAAATGGGCTATAACTCGGCTTGTGTAAGAGATATCTGCGAGATTTTTGCGTCTATAGGGGAGTTTACAGGGATGGGCCATCGAATGCTGCCAATCGCATTTTTCTCTGACTGACCCTCGTTGCCATGGCAACGAAATTTGGGACAAAATGGGCTATAACTCGACTTGCGTAAAAGATTTTTGGGAGATTTTTGCGCCTATGGCAACGAAATTTGGGACACAGTTGGCTATAACGCGGTCTGTGTGCGAAAACAGCAAAAATTACAAAAGGTGATATTATTCAGCAGCACATTGACACACAGTCAGTGTGATGCGGGCAATATCACCTTTTGTAATTTTTGCTGTTTTCGATGTGCAAGTCCTTAAATGTTGCCGTTAACAAGTGTATAAACTGATGTTTCGTACATTTATTTATATTCAAAAGTATGCTGAATGTGCCATTAGGAAATGCAGTTGAGCACTAACACATGAAAAAGAAATGACCAAAAGTCTGTGCTTTTAATGCTGTTTTGACTTTTTTTACCCGGTTAGGCTTTTTAAAAAAACAGGGAGGGATGGCCAGACTGAGTTGCCTGGCTGGATAGTTACATATGGTAAAGATAAAAAAGATAAAGATCGTCAATTTGTATAGCGCATCGTTGCATATACATGCCTCTAATGAGCTTTCGTCACTGACCAGAGGCGCCGGCCACCCAGCCACTGCGTGCAGCCTGCAGACACAGGCTAGCATAGCGGCCAGGCCAAGCCCCAGTCAGCTGTACCAAGGTCCCAACCTTCCGTAACCCATATAATGGGTTACTACTCATTTAACCTACCTTGGAGGGATGGCAGGCTGAGTTCACCTTGCTGGTTGACTGATAGCGGACGCTTTACCCACAAAGTGGTCACACGGCCATCCATATTCCATCAGTCTAGCGCAGGATAGGGAAAGTTCGCCGGCCAGGACCAATGTTCCAACCACTATGCTACGCCACCATATGTTACGGCAGATATTAGCTGGGCCTGATGTAAAGTAACTTCCAATTTAATAAAACCAAAAAAACAAGTGAACAAGTTTATAACAGACATTTTTCCAGTTTAAACAGAAAATCTTACGAACACAAGCAAACTTTCTCACAAATACAATAAGGCCTCACCCAACTCAACCAGTTACACCGTGGTCCATAAAAATGTGGCACTTTATTTTTCTCTTTTATATCCTTGCCAATTATTGACCGATTTTCAACATCTTTCCCCCGGCATACTCTGCAGTCACTCTGTGGTGGGATGTATAATAACCGCATTATTGCAAACTGTTTGCAGAGTGCGACAGCGAAAAACTTTTGAAAATCATTCCACAACTGGCAAAGATATGGGCAAAAGTAAAGCGCCACATTTTTGGCCCAACCTGTAGTTCTGAGTCATCAATAACTACCTCTCTCACTGGCGTCATCGACCAGAAGAATTTCATGTACAAGCTGACGTGGAGATCGGTTGATTATGCTCCAGACAGTGCGGAGCAACGTCGACCAAGCCTCGTTGTGGAACACAATGACGATGCTTGTGTTTGGCAGCTTATCAACGTCGTACGTTTTCTTCGCACAACTACAACCCAACAGAAAAATAGTCTACAGTACGACATCAACTTCAATGTGGATAATGGATGGTACACACTTTTCTATGATGATAACAAACAAGTTGCTAACATACTGTGTGCTAAGGCCAGCTCAGCCTCCTACCCTCTGTGGGACGAGAAATGGGTAGTGGCTTATGGGCTATGGGGTGAAGTCCTAGTGTGGCTGATTGGGGCAGTTTTGTCTGCTAGCTACAAACCACGGGTCCAACTGTTCGTTAAAGCGGGCAATGGATGGCTGCATAGTGCACTGCGGTATCATTAGCTCAATGCCCATCAGCTGCCACTTCCGAGATTGTAAAGCACTTCTGAGCAATGGTAAGAAGCGCTATAGCAAGTGTTTTACCTTTAAACATCAACTTCTAAGGTCTACCTGTATGCATAAGCAAATGCATTCAATCAAGCCCTGAGATCCACCTGTATTCATAAAACCAACAGACTCTAACATAAGAACACTGCATGCAGAGTACTTACAATGTTGCACAAAGTATAAACAAAAGTATTTTGGATAGCAATAAAGAAATTTATGCATAATTGCATAAACAAACAGGGCTGTTCATCAGTGGGCAACAACATCTCAGTTCTCAGTCGAAAAAAATCAACCGTTGTGCTTATAAAATACGAAGTACACAGATATTTAATAAAACCGACTCTCCACTCAAGTGTTTTTTGGATTTCATAAGGAGATAAGCCATTTTGAGCAAGGATAATACCCCCAGAGAGCCATTTTGCACAGTACGTTGATACGTACGCATCCATCCGGTAGTCGGGTAATGTTCTGTTTAACGACATCATATCACTGGCCACCAAGTTGAACTGGTTGATCTTGAAGAGTTCTTTCGACTCTGCTTCCTTCTCCTTTGGGATGACAACGGCTCGACCATTGTCACCGGGGAAGGACGGCTGCGGTTTCAGTACTGTGCACATTGCACAATCGCCCAACAACATTAAGTTTTACAAAATAAGCAGATAACCACAATATCGGTTCACACAGTTGCATCATCGAGAAAAAAATCTTCCCGACTTTTGTAACGGTTTCCCCAGTATAAATGATCAATGCATGTTTAACTTTTGATTTAGCACTTTAATAACAAACTAATTTTGTTACGAAATGACATATTCCCTAAAGTTTCAACCCAACAACTTCATACGAGTACACACGGTTTCACTACATGCAGTTCCGTCTTTTCATAGTTACTCCCGTGGTCAGCGTGTGCAAATGTCAAATCACATAAAACTGTTGTCATTACACAGAATATTTCTCCACAATGGATTGTTACAAAATCAGCAGATAACAATACACCCTGCATTAATCTGCAGAACTGCACAATTCCATGAAACTGTAGCAAAACTGTCTTACCTTCAGGAATGATTCGGTTGAAGAAATTAGCAACGGGTCCTGGAGTGGGTGCAAGAGTTTGCTTCGGAGGCGGCGGAGGTTTACCAGTGCCGCTACCACCACTCTTAGCATTGCAGTCATCCGACCGGACGTCTCTGCTGCTCGTGCAGTCGGCAAAATACATGAGCAGAAATACATCCACCAGAAACCATATGAGAGACGTCACGATCACGACTCTCAGTGTCAGCGCAGTTCGACGATTCATTACTAGTCAAGTGCCATAGACAACATATACCACAGCTATAGCACCCTGAACATGCAATGCACATAGAGCATGTTGGAATACGAAAATAAACAAAAAAACACAAGCAAGATGTCACATCAGTAGCATTGTATTTTACTTAATACTCATTTCTAGCATTAACGCTGGTTCAAGTGCTCTGTAGCAACAATAATAAAAACAGTATAATCATCATCATCATCACCATCATCATTCGCCACTAAAGTTCACAGCACTACTATGGCCAAGACAAAGTACTGGATATGAGCATCAACCACTGGTATACCTACAGCCAAATTTTTCAACAAAAGGCTACAGTATCTCTTGAGATATAATTGACAAAACAAGCATTTGACATTTAAGCAACCATCCAACCAATTAGCACAATCTGAGACTGTAGTGCTTAAGCAATATTGAGGAAAAGTTGCTGTTTGAGCACTCTTGAGGAATCACAATCACAACGGTGGCGTGGCGTAGTTGGTAACGCGTTTCGGCTGAAACGAAGTTACTCTATGCCGAGTCCGGTTAGTACTGCGACAGGCAACTGCCTGCGGGCAGGTAAACCATCTCGGTGTGAAGCCTGCCAGCTAGGTCGACTCAGCCTTCTACCCTCTGGGGAACAGTAAAATGAGTAGTAACTCATTTACATGGGTTATGGAAGGTGGGGACCTTGGTACAGCTGACTGGGGTTGCCTAGCCGGCCGCTGCGCCATCCTGTGTCTGCAGGCTGCACACAGTGGCCACGCGGCAGGCGGCTCTGGTTAGTGACGAAAGCGCATTAGAGGCATGCGCATGCTCGCGATGATGCGCTATACAAATTGACGACCTTTACCTTTACAACGTTACTAAACTATCAGAAGGTCAGTGCTAGCGGTAGATCAGCGATCTCACACTAGAGAGCAGAAAATTATTAGCAGTAAATCGCTATTTATCTAATTACATTTATCCCGTTGTTAATGTAAGAATGCAGCGCCACATTTCTTCACTGCATTGCTAAGACTGTTGTTGGAACTGAAATGTTATCTATTACTAAACATTAAATAAAATTGAGTCAAAAACACTATAGTTCTAAGTCCGTGTTACAAAAAAACAGTTTGAGACTGACTTTGATATAATACTGAAGGCTGATTTAAATATGTGACAGTGTCACAGCATGGTTTATAGACCTTCTGTGTCTACCAGTCATATAAGTTCTACCATCTTCCCAATAATGTGTCTACCCGATCTACCTCTAGCAATTTTCCCGTGTTAACAGCAAGATCGCCTATCTACTGCTAGAATTGCTATCAGAATACGCGCATTATCAGAAAGAAAGAAATAGCAATAAAGGTGTTCTGAGTTTAATCATATTCATCATCATCAACATCATCATTCATGCAGTTAAGATTACCACTCTCATTCAAAAACTAACTTAGTTTCACGCAGTTGGCGACCCAACCCACTTTATTTGACACGCCGGCATAAAGCACTAATTCGTGATTTCAACGCAATTTATGACATTCAAACCTATACAGAATGTTGGTATATTTCTCTAGATATGAAGCACGATAACATATTTGTGCCAAATATGGGACAATATGCATTATTTCACATTTTAATACGTAACAATCAACAAAATAAACACATATCGTCACTTCCGGTTTACGTGCAAAATCGGCTAGTAAGTAGCTAAATAGAGTACTCATTTTCCATTCGATTATTTCGATTCAAGAATTTGGGAAATTAGATTCGATATTCGGTAAGTAGGCGAAAATTTACCAAAACGAAAGTTCTCATTTTTCCTGTAAAGCGATTTTTTCAGTTTGTTTAATTTAAAAATTTTGGGCGCCGGTCTTAAGTACGATACCCTAATTTAAGCAATATGACGTATCTCAGCAGACTCACAAATTCACAATGGCCATGATCACGATTAGGCTAGCCTATGATTCTCCGTCACTCGAAGTTGCATATGCCGAAAATATGCAGAAAAATATACCGCATAATTATGCGCCACATATTTCGCCAATTACCGCATATTTTTTCGCATATTTTCCCTCAAAAAGTTCCGCATATTTTACGAAAATTCTCCGCTATGAACCAGCATCCCTAGGCCTCATTATGTGGCGACGTGAAGCTATCAAAAAGAAGAAGAAGATTCCGCATAGACAGCTAGGTCCATTGCGAGGGAGCTCATCCTCTTGACGGCACTTTGAGCCGGCGAGGGCGAAGCCCAATTAAGCTAGCATACAGCCCAAGTCGGCCGGGTTAACCGACTGGATCGGTATACTTGCAGTCCTGGCCACAG
>Ga0209367_1002502_pt1 | contig 24287 bp, 12 predicted proteins | sample WorMetLIZISLAND2_FD_187412 | JGI IMG/M metagenome (GOLD analysis project Ga0209367, IMG submission 187412) | Marine gutless worms symbiont microbial communities from Max Planck institute for Marine Microbiology, Germany - Olavius geniculatus... ... | reverse complement strand
CCACTGGTACAGTGTACCTTTATTTTTTTTTGGGGGGGGAGATAGGAGAGTTGTAGAAAATCCGACTTGATACCGCAGAGTAGCCATCGGGCAACCATATAGATATTTACTTGTTCAGACAGTTTTCCAGTAAGAGATAGACCTACCGCTTATTCACAATCACAATACAAACGTTACAGACAGCAGACATCAGACAGACAGAACCGTGTAGCAAAAGTGCGACGATTGGCCAAAAAGAAAAGATGTCGCCACCCTGCTCTGCCCACATGGCCGTCCGACTTGCTATGAAAGCGCCCCATTAACTTATTTTGAATTTCAACTGTAAGTCTGCTTTTGATGTAAAAGTTACTTTTAAAAAGTGGACTTTCACTTGAAATTCGAAAAAAGCTCAAAAGTTCACATTTTCACAATAAATTAGGCAAAGCCGGATTGTCTATATTATTCACTTATATACAATGTAATAAATCTGTGGTTTACGTCAACTCGCTGTGTCTACGCGAGACTAGAAACAGACCAAACAGTTATGTGCCAACTTGCCAACGTCACTCACACGTCGCCATCTGGCGAATGAATTCATACTAATAACGTGTATGCTAATAAACGAAATACGTATCAGAAGTATTATATGAAATATCGGTTGTAGATGACGATACTTCTGTGAGCAAAACAAAAAATAGTAATATTATATAATGCACAAATAGTTGTCATAATGGTACGTACAGGACTCACCTAACAAATAAGCAGAAATTGACACAAATCTCAACTGGTTCCGTGGTGTAACGGTTAGCACTCTGGACTCTGAATCCAGTAATCCGAGTTCAAATCTCGGCGGAACCTCAAGTTCACTTTTTCCAACTTCATCATAGACAAATATCTCCTAATTCTCCCATTCTTTTCTAAATAATTCTCTCAAAGTTCTATTTTTTAGTAAATGATGTTAAACTTCTTGGAAACTCCTTCTGAGGAACTTAACTCACATCCTAGTAACTAAACACGTCGACACTGTCCAAAACTGTAAGCATGTTTCTAAAAGAAAGTTTAGAAAGCATTATGCAAAAACATCCCTAAATGGGTGATGTACTTGTTTGTGTGCAATTCATATTCAAAAGCAAGGGTGGAAAACTGATTAAGAACCTCCAAATTTCAGTATGTCAGTCACTCAGCAAAACACAACTTAAATTGCTTTTGCATGCATAGGATGTTCTTCATGGATCTTAAAATTTATGTCCTTTATTTGTACAGTAAAACATGAAAGAACGTTACAAACCTAAGTACTTTTCCCAACAAAACTAGGTTTTCCATCTTTGATTCAAGGCCATGTTGTCTCAGGTGGAAAATGCAGTAGGCCTATCATTCTTACACTTTTGTTGCCTATAATAAGTGTGCCAGTCTGTAAAGACTGCATGTTTATCCCACCTTAATTTTCAAACTCATTCATTACAGTAAGTAAATTCAGTACAGCCAGAAATCATATTACAAAACTCACAAAATAGTAAAATGAACTAAAATTACTCCAAGCAGCACTGGTTACACATCACCAAAACAATCAAAAAATCACCTTTCTCTTCAATTCAAAACAACATTCATCATGGCATTATATTAACAATTACAACTGAACATTATTCACAAAAACATCAACAATAACAGAACTGTTCATGTGCCTAGCAAACATTGTGGAATTAAGTTGAAGGACTTCATTCTCTTACATTTAAGCTTAACACAGCTGGGTGCCATACAGTAAAAATTTACTGCCATTATTTTTATGCGCGATAGCAGAATGCTTTGTGCATCTTGACCATCGTCTAGGCGTCTATCTGTCTGTCCGTCCGTCCGTCACACCCTGGCACTGTATCAAAACAGCGACACCTAGAAATATGAAACCTTCACTGTAGGACTCTATAGTTTATCGTGACAAAATTTCATGCAACTGGGTGAGGGGGTTCCCCTCGAACGAGAGCGTCAAAAAGGGGTACCTCCCTAAAAAGACGTTATTTTGCTGCTATTAACTCGTATAGGGTAAAAACAGTTGCAGATAGGTAGACATGCTGCTCAACGCTCATCATAACAAGCACTGGTGACAGGCTTTTTAGATTTGTCAATATCGATGACCTTGAACGACCTTGAACCCCCAATAGAGAAGTTTTGGTGAACTTTTCCGCAATTTTTGGCTGCAGTGCACATTTCAATGGTGAACTGCGACAAAATGTCGGAAGACAGAGCAAGACAAAATGCATACAAAATTTTCAGCATTAAACGCCGATTTTAGCGGTCCAAGTGCCGACCCCCTAGGTTCAAGGCCTGCGCACATCAGCATCAAATCGGGATACCCCTCTAAAAAGTGGTTATTTTACTGATATTGGCTCGTCTAGCATGAAAAGAGTTGCAGACAGGCACAAACATCCTGCTTATCATAACAAGCACTAGTGACGAGCTTCCTAGGGGTGTCAACATCGATGACCTTGAACCCCCAAAATAGGGATTTTGTGAATTTTTCACGATTTTGGGCTGTGATGCATATTTTAAGGCTGAACTGCGATGAAATGGCTGGAGATAGACCTGGATAACCTGCATACGGAATTTTTAACATAGAATGTACATTTTTAACAGCCTAAGTGTCGATCTTTTAAATTCAAGGAGTCTTCTGTATGGAGGCCTCAAATTTAAGTACTCTTTCAAGACGCATTATTATTTATTGCTGTACAATGATTGCCAAAGTGGCAGAACTGCTGCTATCGCGAGTCACGTGAGCTTTGCTCAAATTACTTGTTAAAAATATACTCAAGCACAAATTTCAAAAATAATTACACCTTCACAGCATACATTATACACACCATCAACTCTACACAATTACGTTATACAAAAAACAGCAATACCCAGACACACTCAAGCAACAAAAGGTCAACATGATGGTGGTGCTCCTAAGCCAGTAGTAAACTGAAGCAGTATGTGGCAGTATACTTGCCACTGAGCCTCAACGGCACAGAAGAAATACAGCTTTACATATTTATTCCGTTCAGTTCTCCTAATTAATAATGTGCTAATAATAATGTAACACCACTTACCTTACATAACTGCGTTATGTACACTTTTGTAGGACAATGGCAGGCAAAGATTAAAGGAGGCGCTACTGGACTGCAGAAGTACTGGAGCAGTTATTTGCTCTACCATCTGACGACGAATCTGTGGACGGCTTGGAGGACAGTGACGATGACACCAGTGACACTACTGCCACCACACCTGCGAACGAAGCAGCTGCAGATGATATGTCTCGTAGTGGTGAGTCAGATGATGATGATGACATCCTGTACGAATTGGTGGACCCAAATGCAGATGCTGACTGGTCAGACAAAGACATTAGTGATGCAAATCGTGAATCAAACAGCAGTGCAGCAACAGACAGTAAAGAAACTGAGTGGCATAAAGACGCATTTGTGGAGAGCGACATTGATTTGGACAATATAACTGTTGTCCCTCAGGAACCATTTGTTGATGCAGATGGTCCTCTAGAGTTTTTTAGTAAGTTTTTTACTAAGGAGGTAATTCAGTTGTTAGTTGAGGAAACAAATTTATATGCAACACTGGGAAGATACTACAGACAGTGAATTGACAGCCTTCTTGGGTATGTTGATTGCCATGGGAATACATGGACTACCGAGGTTTCGGATGTTTTGGTCCACAGACCCTTTGCTCCGCGTCCATCCAGCGGCGGACATAATGACACGGCAGAGGTTCATGAAGCTGGTTAGCAACTTCCATGTCAACGACAATGATAAAGCAGCACCCCGTGGAGATCCAGCATATGACAGGTTGCACAAGATAAGACCGCTGCTGAGAGAAATGAAAGCAACTTTTGAGAAGCAGGCAGTGCCATCGTCATCTCAGGAAATGCCCATGCTGGCAAAGGTGAAGACGCTAATGGAAAGAGGTGAATCAGAGTGGTTGACACGTGACAATATTGGGTACGTCAAGTGGATGGACACTAGAGTTGTTCTTGTCATCTCAACCGCTTTCAGTCCCAGTGAAATGCAGCTGGCAAAGCGTACCCAAAGAGATGGAACATCAGTTCAGGTAAAGTGTCCCAAATCCATTGTGGAATATACTAGACGAATAGGTGGTGTTGACACTAAAGTAATGTCACATTTGTTAACTAGCTCTGCCTACATCCAAACTTTTTTTGTCGGGTTAGTCCACTTTTCGTCACTATTTCTGTTTCCGTTTGTATTGTGTTTGTTAAGGGCAAACGTGTTTTTACCTCTCTCTCTTTCTCTCCAAGAAAGACTTCTGGTGTAAATGTATCGAGTTCTGTTATGTTGCTACAATAGGTGGTGTTGACAGATTTGACCACCAGCATGCACTGTACAGTGTCAGCCGAAAGTCCAAAAAGTGGTGGCTGAGAATCTTCTACTTCGTCCTTGATGCCGCCATTGTCAATGCCTTCAATCTGTATGCAGCCGTTCATCCAGACCCGACACCAAGACTCCTACGTTTTTGTGTCGAGTTATTTCGAGGACTGGTGCGTGGATTCTGTTCATGGCAGTGCCGATACTCGCTGCAGGGAATGTCATTCATGAGATACAGATTCACAGGAAAGTCGAGAGAGAAACTGATTGGCGTTTCTGAAGATGTGCAACTTTCTCTGAGCAACCATTTCCCAGAGAAGACTGACGTGCATCGCCGATGCTGTCCCTGTAGTTCACGCAAAAATAACAAGCGGTCGCGCATAATGTGCAAAGTATACAAAGTTTGGCCGTGTGTAAATCCGTGCTTTGCTCGCTTCCATAGCCACTAACTATGGAAGCACGGATTTACTCATCTGTGGACTTTGTGGCAATGTTTGAGTGCCTATGTGTCACTGAACTGTGGACTTTGTTTGAGTAAATAAGTTGTCATGTTTTATATTATCATGTGTACTGTGAATTTGGTTTTGTGTTTGCATTTTAAAGCCCGGTGACAAGAATGTTCCACATGCATATGTCATTTGAGACGTAGTGGCAACCATACTGCCACATTTGCTGTGAATCATAATTTCTTTGAACAAATTCTTAACTGGTCAATAGATGAGTCAATGTAGGCCAGTTGCACTGACAATGACATTATAACTATGCTGGGCACTTATGGGCCTCAAAGGGCAAGATTTTTTTCAGGTTCTCTGTTTATTTCAACACAAATTTTGCTTGATCTGCTTTCCCTAGGTAGTGCAGAAACATGCATTGGGTGAGGTGGGAAACTGAACGGTCATTTGTTGGCAAGTTGTGTCAGGAATATTGGTACCAAAAACTATCAAAATTTGATAATTGGTTTTCAAGTTAGGGTTGAAAATGTCAGGGATGCTTTTATGGGACACAGTATATAACAAATTCTTCACAATGACTGAAGCAATTATTTTGTAGACACGTTTCTAAAACTTTGCTTAACAAAGTCTAAACAGTTAGAAGAAATGCACCGATAAGGCATTGGCTGATTATCAATTGGCCAATTATCAGTGCCCAACAATTGGACGATTATTGACTTACTGCCAGTTGCAGTACAGTTACAAAATGCACCCCTATTAAACTTTGACCTGATGAAGCGAATAGGATGTTTGCTCCCTGCCAGCACGAGACATGCTGGCTGGCTTGCTGTCATTGCCAAGAATTTCACCACTTAGAGCACTTCCCATAGCAGAGAAATTACTAGTAAAACAGCACAAAATTGGCCAATAATCAGATAACATTGATAATTGGTTGATGTCAGTTATGCAGACTGAAAATCAGCCAATACTTATTATTATCAAACTGCACAACAATCGAAGCATCATCATATATAAGCAATGCAAACTAAAGCAAACTGTACATCTCTAAAATTGTCCATTCTTATTACGGCAGCTGTCCGAAAGTGCACACAACTTGATGCAAATGAAAATATTGACAGTTCAATAAATTTGTGGAATCTATGCACAAACCACAGACATTGATAACAATAATAGGAGCTTGCTGCGAGTAGTGTGTTGTTTACCACCACAGCAGAGGCCCCCACATCATACTGCCCAGAGCCGCTCCAGCCACCATCCCCATTGCCACGTCCGTCCCGTCGTAGTATCGTCTGTTGTAGTAATATGGATTATCAGCATAGACCACAGTCGTCTGCCCGGGTGGTGTCTGGACAACTGTACGTGTCAAGTCATTCGCACACAAATAACAACAGGTAATTATAAAATACAACAAAATTTCCTATTGTGCATCCCACACAAGTGGACAGAATGCTTGACAATAAAAACTAGTCCTAAATAATAAAAAAACATAGTCACAAATGAATCTTAAAATATCGGATAAAATGCACAGCTTAACTAGAAATAATGTAAGCCTACATAACATGAATAAAGACAGATGAGCTACTGGTGTGCACTAATTCTGAGTTATTCTACTGTCCATACATTACAAAAAATGATTTCAAGAGCAAATCATAAACCACAGGCACAATTATCACAGCTTGTTATCAACAGTCGACATGAAGATACAAAATTTTTAAGAAGAGAAAATGAACAAAATACAAACAACAAAGTTACGGTGTTTTAAATGCACAGAAACCACGACAGCATGGCAATTATTTTCAAAATTCTGTGCTAACTGGCTATATTCTACTTTTAGCATCTGCATTATATGCAGCATGTAATAGCACAAAAGTCACTTGCAACACAGCAACTCTATTAGGCCGCCCAGAACGCTAGTCCGAAAGGCCATGTGTTTCACAACGTTTTTTTTTCAATGTGGTCCCTCGCGAGGTCACAATCGCCACGAAATTGTGCTCGGAAGCATGTTCAGTTTTATAACACTGGCCCAAAAATTTTGGCACCGGCCCCAAAAAAATTTTGAGGGCTAAAAACATGCCAAATTTGGCCTGATTTTGGACCCATTCCCACTTTATGCGCGAATATCTCCGGAACGAATTGAGATATCCGAAATCGGAAACCAAGGTGATCGACAGCAGTTCCAAGTTCGGTGAACTTTGGTCCACTAATTCCAGGGATTTAGAGGTGCAATTATACCCACAAAATCGACTTTTTCAGAAGACCATATTTCAGCCCCTAGGGGGTGCGGCACCCTGAAATTTTTGCATGTGCTACAAAATGACTAAGGTTGCCAGTGCACACCACATCAAGGATGAGGGCTCTCCCAACATTTTTTTACAAAAAGGGGGCTTAAAATTTAGCATATGCACGTTTATAAATTTTTAGCTAAGGGAAGTAGCTTTACGAAACTTTACCACTTGATGTCCTGCTAAGTGAGGGTGATAACATGTGTACAAATTTTGTGGGCACCACCTCTTTAAAATTTGAGATGGCAAAAAACGTCCAAAATCCGCTGCAATTTAGGACAACTTTCAACTTTGATCACAAATATTGCTGGAAAGGAGGGAGCTATCGACAAGCGAAAAACGGCGTGATCAAGCACGCTCCCTCCTGCACTGAACAAAAACTATGGTGAATTTTGATCAGCTAAGAATGATGGTTAGCATGTGGATCTTGACCCATCCTAAATCGACAATGCACATTCTGTGTATAGTCACTTCACACTTTGTCCATGAATATCTCTGGAATGGATCTAGATATCAACAAGAGGTAAACTGCAATATCAACCACATTTCGTCCAGCATCAAAGAAAAAAATTTGGTGAAATTTGGTGCACCAATAACGACGGTTAACGTGCAGAATTTGACCCACCTTAAGTTGATAATACACGTTCTGTGCGTTCTGTATATGCTAACATATTTGAGTTTGGGCCACATGACTTAGCTATGAGGGGAATTTCAACCCCCTAAACTTTTTCATGCATTGGACTTACGGCGCCGGGCGGCCTCACGTTGGGCTCTGCTCCATATTTCTAGTTGCAGGCTGCTTATAGTTTTACACCTATCATTCATTATCAACCCACTATCCCAGCTTTGACACACAAAAAACTATCAGTACTGAAATTATAGTTTAAGCGACAAAAATTATCAAGCTATCATTCGTTGCTAAATAACATATTTAAAAACAGCAATAAAGCACAGTTCTAAAGCAATCAATGCCTGCGTCACTGTACCGTATGGTGGTGGATGTGGTCCGTAACATCCGCCATTTGGTCCAGGATACGCCTGTACGTACGTGGTACCGTCCGCACTATACGGTGGTGGGGCACCAGGCATGCCAGCTTGACCAGCCATTCGAACTACTCGGGCTTGATCCAGTGCTATCTGCCATGCTCTAACAAAAACACATGGACAGCATGTCAATTCAGACTTTAGTGTAACACAAACTTGGATGAACTTTTGTATTTTTGCAACTACACAACACTAGCAATGCTCGAATAAAATGTTAGTGATGCACCCATGGTTTTCTAACCAAATGCGAGCACCATAAATTTCACACGACATGATATAGGATTACATGATATAACAATACACTTATCGCTCCAAAATAACTTTTCCAAAACCTAGACAAGCAAATAGTTAACGACAAAAAACACCTAAACCCACAGCCACGATGGGATATATGGATTAAAAACTGGCAAAAGAATTAATGCACAATATTTATCAGCAACCAAAAAGCATTTAGAGTTTTGAGACTAGTCAAACATTTCTTGTCTTCAATAAATAACAAGTCGGAGCACTAACAAACTGTGGTGTTTGATCACTTAAAACCACAGCACGTGAGCTGAGCGGGCTAAATTTCCACTCCACACTCAAGCATATATCTATGATCTTCACTCACTGCTCCTTTTCCATCCTATGGCCCTCCAATTCACTCCTCCGCTCACCCGGCATTTTGAGGGCAACTGAAAATATGAGAAAGAAAAATGTGGCACCATCAAAATGCAGAGTGAAAAATGCAAGATTGGAAAATGTGAGACAATAAATGCAGGGGAGAAAAATGTGGTAAAAGCAACTTAAATATGCACAAAATGATCATCTGTATTTTGGTATTCACTAAATATGAAAAATACATTAAAAATAAGCACCCACAAGTTTATTAATTATATTCTTGGTGCTTATAAAGCAATGTAACTCAGCCAGAAAGCCAACTGTCTCGAGTGCTCCTTTTTCCTGCATTTTCTACCTTTTCATTTCTAGTCCTGCATTTTCCACCCCCACACATTCTTGTGCACTTTTGTGCTGCAGATTCCAGCATCATATTTTCTTTATCCCCACATTTTGGCCCCGTTTCAGTCCACTTTCCGTTCCACTCATACACACTGCTTAGAACTACGCACAGCACACACACACCTCATATCGTCACTCGACTCAGCACAGACAATGATGCTGCAGTCATTCATCACTAGGCACATGAGGCAGCTGCGCTCCAGGCCCTGCGGAGGTGTCACGTACATCACCTACAAGCACACAATACAGTACACATTATTAGTAGCAGCAATAGCAGTTATAGTCATAGTGGTAGTAACAGTCGTAGTAGTAATATTACAGTGTAGTAGTAGTAGTAATGGATCTAAGGAAGAGTCACATGCATCAGCTATGAATATTTACTTGCAACCATACTGCTCTCAACAACACTCCACCAACTATTGCATTATAAAACAACAACAATCAGAACAGCAACAATAATAGCAACAAACAACAATGTACAAACTATAGCCAGCCAGTGCCATAAAGACATAAATACAAATACAGTGTAACAAATACAGTGGAAAGTGCAGCTACTGCCGGTGCCACTACTATAAATACTTTCCATTTTTGTTTGCTTCACCACTTTTCAAGGTAAGAGTTTCCAATTTAACATTTAGTAATTATTAGAGCTAAACTGCCAAATCCCTTCCTCTGATGCCCAATCAACAGCAACTAAGGTAAAAAACAAGATGGGTGCAAATGAGTTATCACAAATAATAATGAAAGCATTATTTTCAATGAGTTAAATGCATTTCTGTTGTAACTGACTGACTGTCAGTTAAGAATGTATTATTATCTGTACTTGATGAGCTGTTTTCAGTGTAAGCAGCTTTGCAGGAATGACAAATGCTTCTTCAGCCACATGACTGTCAGGACTGTCAAAGTATTTCAGCATGCCATCCGTGTACAGAACAAACCAGCTTCTCTTCCACCGTCGAAGTACTGAACCTGCAGAAAAAAATCACAATGCTAGCATATACCACCAGCATCTACTGAAATAAAGCATTACCAAAATTATCAGCAAAAGCAGCAAGTCTACACAATATTGTGCATGCAAAATTACAGTATAAAGTAACAATTTGCTAAACATGCAATCTGAGAAATTTTCATTAAATTCATTTAATTCATTAAATACTGAGTACTGATCTACTTTCAAAATACTTTTCTTTGTAGCAGGTTATAATAATAATAATAATAATAATAATAACAGTTTATTGAGATACTGAAGGCTGCAAACCAGCACTTACACAAACCTCTGAAATATAGACAGACTGACAGACAGATGGAAGGTTAACTATATGTAACACAGTTCTCAACGTATAACCAAACAAAAATAACCCACATGCACTCCAATCACAACTAGGCTAAACAACACCAATTACATTTCTCTTAAATGAAGCAACTGAACAAGCATGTGCTTGGTTAAAATTAAGCGAATTGTGTGAAACTTCTCAGCATCAATTTTCACATATGTTCTGTTATAGGCCTTTAAGACTCATATGGTAGCGAGTAGAAATAGCAACCAAATGATGTCTAAAATTCCCACTACATCTAAAATGCACTGCACTACATTATCCTGTAAAATAATGTCAGTTTCTGAATAGCAATATTTGTACAATAACGTAGCAGTGAGATGAGACCTTTAACACTGATCACTTTATTTCAAACATTTGACTACTGCTAATTGTTTCAGCAAAATGATTTTAGTCAACATGTGGCAAAGTCATGAAGTTAAAAGTTAGAGATTTGCTTATTAATTATGGACCACCTAGTATAATAATACAATATATGTAGTAGAATACATGCAGGCCCGTATATTAATAATCACCCAATGAACTAAAACTGAAAATATCTAACAAAACAGAATGCTCTGGAGTATCACTTACTTTGACGATAAAGCCACCCAGCTTTGGCAATCTCAAATGACATTATCGATGTTCCTGTTGTTGTACAATTTAGTGCTAAATCTGCAAAATCTAACACAAACTGGCACTTTAGAATTAAAAATAGGTTAGCAACAGAAACAGAGAGAGGTTGGCTTCATTGGTGAACAAAAAAATAGAGCAGTTCTGTAAACTTGCCTTATTATTAGACAATGGTTGAAACGTTTTTTCCATGGAACAGTTGTTAACACTTGGCGAACAAATTATTGTCCTGTGTGCTCTCAAAGCTCAGTATTTACAACTTAGGCGCCGGTCAAAAGTAAAGTACACAGTGACCTAAAGCCGTCTGCTCATATACATGAAATTGTTAGTAAAGCACAAAAAAAGAGCAAATTGCATAGTACATTCATTTGTATCGCATGATGAAAATTTACTTCTTCGCGCATATATAGCATATGTTAGGTCATTGCTAGAATATAGCACGGTTGTCTGGTAAACATCTTTAGTTCAAGATATTGAGGCAGTGGAAAGTGTCCAGCGTAAATTCACAAAGAGATTACCTGGATTGTCTAATTACAGTTATGTGGAAAGGTTTAAAAGACTAGAACTGCAAAGTCTGGAATTAAGGCATCTGCACTTAGATCTCATCTGGTGCTACAAAATAGTATTTAAGTGTGTTAATATCAACATGTCTGAGTCTTTTCAATTAAGTATTTATACTAGAACTCGTGGTCATCAATATAAGTTGTATAAACCATCTTTTACTCATAACTGTAGAACTACAGTTTTAGTCAAAGAATTTTAAATGTCTGCAATTCTTTGCCCGACAGTGTAGATTTTACTTCTCTAAATAGGTTTGAGTAAAGCATTTAAGTATAAATCTAAATGATTATCTAGTGTGTTTTAAATCTTAGTTACTGGTAATTCTTGCCTATATACAAATTGTGTTCGTAAATTGTGTTCGTACTCACGTTTGTTATTATGGACTTCCGTAAGAGCTTAATGCCTAGATGTTCCTGTCAGTGTAATGATAAATTGCAGTTTCTTGCGTGTAATATGTTTTTGTACAAATAAATGACTGAAAATTGAAAAATTGAAAATGTTGTCAATAGGGTTAGAGGTGGGAATAAGGTATGGACTAATGTTAAGAATTTGATTTGGTAAGAGTTACATACGTTACTAAACGCAAACACACCTAGACGCACCAGACGCATTTTACCCACACCCATTTTTATTAGGTAAGTGTTAGAGGTAGACAGTATGACTAACAATCCCGTGACAAGACAAGACACTGACAATGCAGTTCTATAACCCGCAGCGCCAGCTGGTAGGCTTCCAATACTAACTAATAGCCAATATTTGCATTATAAAACAAAATCAGCACTCTGTCGACATTAACAACACAAGAAAACGACACAGAAACGTAAAAAATGGCTTTGTTTACTTCTAGTTGTTTTTCTCTGAAACCATAGATTAAATAATTTTTGTGCCATAGATAAGCACTAATATTGATAACATAACGTGAAATCAGATCCAGCCAAAAACACGAACCCGAAATCAGACAAGGCGCTTGAATGCTTGATTAGTTGATACTATCGTTTTTGTCTAAATTCTGCTGCCTAAAAGTTTTTGTGTCTTTTGTGTCATTGCGTTATTTATAGTCTTTACTTTTAGTATACGAAACTTTTTCATTGTAACGGTCGAGCTTATCGTACGAGTAATCGAGTTGTCGTCTGTCCGTCTGTAAATCGTCGATGTATTGTGATTAAACGGTAAATCGTAAAAATTTTTTTTCACGAATAATTATTTTTGAGTCATAAACATAAGCATGCAAAATTTCAGCGATCTAGCTAGTGCAAAAGGAACATTTTCAAATTCGGGGTTAAATGGAAGGGGGTAGAAAAATGAGCGTTTATCGACGGAAAACTGGCCATATCTCGAAAACGGTGAAAGATATGGCCAAAGTTACTCACTAATAGGAAGTGGCATAGGCCTACGCTCTGTCAGATTAGATGAAAAGCATCGACATTGAATGACCTTGAAAACCGTTACGCTCTTTTGTGGCTAAACGGTGTTAGACGTACAGGGCCTATAAGTTGCTATAATCACTAGTCCAGTAGACAATCGTTTATTGGCTCTCAAATAACATGAAAATCGTCGATTTTGGATGAACTTAAAGGTCACTGACAACCAGTACGGTCAACTATCCTAGCGACAGCTGGTCTTCTTGTTAGACTGTAGGCCTGCTGAGTAGCCTACTGATAGAAAGAGAAGCATTTATTTTGACTTAAACAGAAATCGTTTGTATATGAGATCAAGTCACTTAGACTGAGAGCTCGCGACGTATGCGTGCGATCTATGCTTAGCTGTCTATGCCCCACAGCACACAGGTACTCACTGCGCCTGTAACCCTATCTACGGAAGGATGGCCAGATTGAGTTGACCTAGGTTGCTGATTACACTCCTCAATAATTTACCTGTTCAATTCTACTAATCATGACCGGCTTAGTGCAACTATACGTTGATCGTGTTACTAGACCGCCTTCGCATAGGCTACTATAAGGCCTAATACAACAACACCTTGTGGCAAATATTTATTTGATTACTTTTAGCCGACCGTACTTAAGTAACGGTCGAGCTTATGGTACGGTTGTTGTCTGTTCGTCGTCGTCCGTCCATCATGCATCGTCGTCTGTCACGTCTCGGTTGCTATTGGCCACAAACAGGAAGTGGCATATTGGCTTTCAAATGACATGAAAATTAATGACCTTGGATAATTTTGAAGAGACATAATGGTATGCCAATCGTGCGGTATTGTAGCTAAGCGGTAAGTTGTAGGGGGTCGGCGATAGTACCATCGGATAGGGCGCTGGCGACTTCCTACGTAGGTTGTCAGTAGTGGCCGTCATGTAAGCTATAATAGTTTGCATGTAAGCTAAATATTTTGTAAGCCATAATCATTTAATTCAGATCTGAGACACTGAATCGATAGGCTTACAGTCGACCGTCAGTCGTTTAAACATAGTTAAATCAAATGGATATTTTTTTCTGCTATTTTTTCTATTTTTCTAAGAATAATTGTATAACAATACATGAGGCTTACCGTTATTTATTGGCATTCATTATGGCCAATAACATTGGATATTAATTTCAATGCTTGCGACAGCCGTCGACTTTTAGCCTTACTTACCCTTAAGTAAGGGTTGAGCTGTTGTCATGGTTGTCGTCCTTCCGTCCGTCCGTCGTCTGTAACGGACGTATTGTGGCTAACGGGTAGAGCATAGGGGAAAACTTTTTACACGAATAATTAGCTATGTACCGTCAACTCGGGCATGCAAAATTTCAGCCATCTAATCCAAGGGGAACATTAAGGCTTGAATGGACGGGAGTAAGAAAAATGTGCCTTTTCAACGGAAAACTGCCCATATCAAGGAAACGGTGAGAGATACGGCCTAGGTTACTAGGCCTATTAATCACTAATAGAAAGTGGCATAGGCCCTGTCTGACTAGATGGAAATACTGACCTTCGATGACGTTGAAGACCGTTACGCGCTGTTGTGGCTAAACTGCGCGATATAGGCCTAGGGCTTAGGTTGCTATTAATGACTAATAAGAAATCGCATACTGGCTTTCAAACGACATGAAAATCATTCACCTTGAATGATCTTAAAGGTCAGTACTGCAACAGGAACTGTATAGGCTGTAGCGTGTTTTCACGAGCAAGGCGTTTTTACCGTGAGAATTATTTGCGAAACTTGCTTCCGATATCTTCCTTGTTTCTTTACTCTGTGGCTATTTATATCGCCTGACAAAATGCGATGTCTGTTATACTACCGTTTATTGTAGCTTTCGAGACAGCGTTTCGTTAACATAGCGTGCATGGAACTGTCTCACCGTTGACAAATCACTTTTCTCTGTGACTGGAATTCGAACGCTGGGCTTCGGACGTAGGCGGTACGGTCGGCTTTTCCTATCGATAGCTGGGCTTTTTGTTTATTCTACACGTCACAAAACGAGGATAAAAACTGTCGGAATAAGCTGTTACCAATATGTATTTGATCACACTGAAATTATACTCGTACAACAAAATATGAACACACACACATTACATAAGTTATCACAAATATTTGTGCATATACACTGGGTGGCGCACAAAAAATGGAACATATTAGACACTTGGCGATCGGTCAGATTATATATATTGTGTATGTTCAACACCGTGTTCAAAATTTCAACACGACCTCCCTTCACTACATTGCTCGAGGCTAATATAACCGTTTCTGAAACTGTCTGATTGTTTGATCTACGTAAACGTGTATCTTCTACTTTTTATGCGTCACTCCGTAACACATGTACCCACATGAAACAGACACTAGACATAGATCAATGGACTCACTGTCCTTCGTAAATTGTAACACCAGCTGTTGACTTGATTTTATTTTTCTTGCTATAGGCTACGTTTATATACGCTGCTGTCATATAGCAGTGTGTGACAAATATAGGCTAATTCCAACATTTTTCTTCAGGTCACACAGTTTGCCAGTCTGCACAACGTGTAGGCCTACGCTGAATATTTATTTCAAACATGCAGGGTGCGCCAATAAGTGATCATGACAGAAATTAGAGCTTAAACATGCTACAAAAACCTTTAGACCGTTGACGAAAAGTTGTACAATGTTCGATTCTTTTGTGTGACCATTCAGAGTGCGACCGCATGTGCACTTAAAAAGTAAACACCTTAAAATTTAAAGCGTTGTATCTATTAGACCATATTATCCTGACCTGTATTAACGAAATTTGCAAGATATGCTGTGTCAATAGTCATACATAAAATGCGACAAAAGTTCGCTTAATCTCGTACTGCCATTACAGATATAAGCTTACAAAAGCTTTTCTACGGCATTGCTTTTCACTGACGGCGCACTCTGCATGTGCGCTTCATTACGCACTAGAGCCGAACGTTTGAGTGAAAGTATTTTGCTATTGATGTCTGCCGTGTTGCCTGTTAATTAGGTTACGTGTCAATAAAAACAGCTGGCTGTTCACAGGTTCCAGTAATGTCTGAGATGTTGGCACTTCAGCAGTTGAGCTGGGAGGAAGCAATGCGTGGGCGGAGACCAGGATAGTCTACGACGTCATAGGCTTATATACCTGGAAGAAATGCTTTTTCATCACAACAGGGAAAGCTAGCATTGTGGTTGAGAGTCAGGGGAGGCAAACGCTTTTCCCTTCCAAAATTTGGGCGGTCAGAAATTTGTTAGAAAATCTGCTTGTGAAAAAAGCTATTTTTTGTTCAACAGACCTAATGCAACATCTGGAGTCTAAAAGAAAACCCATTTGGCAAAATGTAGAAGCATATTAAAATTTTGACCACTCATAATTTTCTCTGTCGAAAATTTGTAGTGTCCGTTGGAAAATCGCAGCTTTTTGCCCCGCCTATTTTTTTAAACTACTACGCCGCTATATGGGGGATAGGACCTGGTAAAAAGTTAGGAAATGGGGCGGAAAGGAAAGAAATGAGAAAAAGAGAAAAGGAGAAATGGGAAAACTCGCTTCAAGAGTTCAAAGGAGGTTCGGGTTAGATTAGACGCCCCTGGAGACGGGACGACTCGCAGCGCTACCTGTCCGTGACAAGCTGCAGACTGGTACAGGTGAGAGAAAGGAAGGCAGCGAGACACGAGACAGCAGTCTGTGACACTAACCAGCCGCTGACACAAGACGGCCGCAGAGTGGCGCCACCGCCGCCGTAGTACCGCGGCTGCTCTATCATCGCCGTCAGACGAACTGTAACCAACCAAACAGTAAACCGACGACCATCATGAAAATATTATTATAGGCCTATATTGCGCACAATTCGGTGAAAATTTGTCAAGACTTTCACACCAAAAAATTATGATAATCTGATAACTTTTGTTCAAGTAAGAATCGAAAATGTCCGGGATGTTTTTTTGAGACACAGTGTATATTTACGCACATCGGAGACAACGGAAGACGGGATCGTGCGACGCACAGCGTTGGCAGACAAGTCCCTGGGCACAGTATTTCAGCTCGTTGATTTCGTCGCATTCAGCTCCGAGCGGCAGATCGCGAATTGCTGCACGCACACACAAATATGTCTACCATGACGACAATAACAGCCACTTGACTGTTTTACTCAATATTAATAAATAAGTGAGTAAGTAAGCATCCCGTCACGGAAAGCCATTCTAGAGCTACAGAGCGTCATCTGCCATATGGGATCAACTGCCACTTGACACAAATAGACGCACGCCGCACCTGAGCCAGGCTGCCAGCGGGCCGGTACCCCATTTACCTAGATTGTCCCGAAGTGATAAAAACTGAGTTAATGTGGACCATGTACCTGAATAATAAAAGTTGCAAAAGCAAAACATGAACGATACTTACCGTCTCGTTTGACGCACTTGGTGTGATCGTCGGAGGAGGTGCCTGTGTATCCAGTGGGACAGACACAGCGCCCGTCGATGCAGATAGCGCCACCCTCGCAATGATAGGGCTTCGTGCAGCCGCTCTCATGCAGCTTCCCTGCACATCGACAACACACGTTAGACGCTTGCACACGTGAGTAAAAACGCAAAGCCATTCACAAGCTTCAAGGCCAGCAGGACGGCGCTGATGTCCGTTTCCTTGGCCTTCAGCTAGACACCAGTTTACACTGCGAGACCACGAACCTAGTGCATTGCGCGGTGTGGCTGTTTACGTTCCAGCTTACACTGGTATTCGCTGCATCTACCCAAGGACGAATGGTCAGATTGATTTCGTCGCTTTGTACAACACGCCCGAAGCAGTGATTATTGACAGCACATTGGAGTGATGATTAGCATGATTCAATCAATCAATTCAATCATTCGAGTTCAATTCAGGTAGCATGGCCCATAGAAACAAAAAGCCCAGCTGTTGCTATGGATAGCCGACCGTACTGGTTGACAGTGACCTTCAAAATCATCCAAAGTCGATGATTTTCATTTTATCTGAAAGGGCGTATGCTACACCCTATTAGAGATTAATAGTAATTTTGGCACTTATATCTCTCACGGTTTCCGAGATATGGCCTGTTTTCCGTTAAAAAACGCATATTTTTCTTACTTCCGCAATTTGAAAAGGTTTCTTTTGCACTAAATGGCTAAGATTTTGCATGCTCGAGTTTAACACATATGACTAATTATTTCTGTGAAAAGTTTTTTCCTACGCCCTAAAACTTAGCCACAATACATCCGTGACAAACGGACAGACGGACGGATGATAGCCATACCAATAATTCGACCGTTACTAAAGTGTACAGTCGGCTAAAACTTTTGGCCAAACCGCTGCAGATGGAGACATGGCTACCATTGACAGCCTATAGGAAGTCGCCAGCGCCCTATCCGACGGTACTGTCGCCTACCCCCTACGACTTACCGTTTAACCACAATACCGCACAATTGCCATACCATAGTGCTTAAAGACTCTTCAAGATCATCAAAGGTCATCGAATTTTATGTTATTCGAAAGCCAATACGCGACTTCTTATTAATGATCAATAGCAACGTACTGTAGGTTTTATCTCGCACCATTTAGCCACAATACATCCGTGACAGACGGACGAACAGACGACAACCATGCTAATAGCTCGACAGTTACTTAAGCACGGTCTGCTAAAAATGACGAACACATATATACCAAAAAAATTAAAAAGCTACAAAACACAATACACCACAATAGAATCTATGAGACTGTACTTAAGCTAACTGCATTATCGTTCTTTGTCAATTATTTGTGTACATGTATACCTGATTAGGGTCGGGTCCCCGTAAAGCTTTTTTTAGCTTTTGACTAAGTAGATATGTTGCATATTATAATATGTTATGTTGACGTTCTTGCTCACGTTGTTTATGCAATATAATGATGATGATGATGATGATGATGATGGGGACACCCGTCATCGCTCGGTGGAGACACGACACCTGTACTGAATGTAGGGACGTAGCGTGTACGACACGTGTATCTGATAGGCCTACAGTGGTGGATGATACTTTACAACGGCGTAACGTGACGCAAAGCAGGCTCGCTCTCTACGCTTGCCTAACGAAATTTCCCAAACCCGTAGATTTCGTCTAAATCAATTTCGCGGAAGCAGTTGCCTAGTACGCGGAAATTAAATCAGCGCGAAGCGGTGGGCAGTGCACATCACATCACACGCTAGAAAGGGAGACGCGTAAACGTCGCCCGGTCAATGCAATGTTTTGTCCTTATCGGAGCGATCGACCGACCGACCGCCGTCACGCCAATGCTCGCTGACTTCCATGCCATGCCGCCAGATGATATTATTTCGAGGTATTTGCTTTCGCCTCTTGCCGGCAAATTCCGGGCGTAACTCTCGTATAGTTAGGCTATTGGGGAATGGTCCAAGTTACAGCCACACATTATGAGGTGGGGGTTGAATTGTATTTTATATTCGAATTTTTTAAAAACAAAAATTAACAAATTAAACGCCATTGAAATACTCCAATTATATTACATAATTTGCATTATTATTATTGACGCACTACAGCTACGCTGTAGGGCGTCTTTGGCACGGTTGTCGTCTGTCTGTTTGTAACGGATATATTGTGGCTAAACGGTGCAAGATAGAGCCTACAGGTTGCTATTGATCTATTAATCACTAATAAAATGTGGCATACGCCTTATCAGATGAGATAGAAATCATTGACCTTGGATGATCTTGAAGATCAGTACTGCAACAGAAACTGTACAGGCTGTAGCACGTTTTTCCTAGCGACAGCTGGGCTTTCTTGTTATTATTTCGCGCATGCAAAACTTTGACTTCTGTCGCTACACGACTGTAATGTTGAACATTGTTGCTTCTAACGTTGCGCACCAGTTGGCGAATAGGCTTATAGTACAAAATAGGAAAAATGTTTAAAAAAGTTGTCACTGAATAAAATGCCGAGCGAAGTTTTTCAGCTTCTATGGGACTTCGTTAATGGACTTTCTCTAGGGTTCCGCCCCTGAACCCTGCTGGTGGACTTTCGCTCCCATAATTTTATACATTTTCGGAATCCCCCGTTTTTGATACAGAGTTACGCCCGTGCGCAAATTGCTGCAAGCGTATTATACACTGACATCTACCAGAGTCAATAATGACAATCGTATATATGAGCCGATGCATCGCAGACTGCGGCCCATCCAGCGTCCAGGAAATTTCTACTTATGAAGTGTCACAGTATTGTCGTGTGTCTGTTGAAGCTGCCATCAATTGCGCATGCAGAAGTCGCAGTTTTTAGAATCAAAAAAAAGACTTTTCGTTGTTACAACTCGGCGCCAGAGTATCGAGTTTTGCCGATGCACGGACAAACGCATACGGACAGACAATTTATTATGAAGTTAAACACCCCAAGAAACCACGTCGGCCCAGTGCCGACACATTATGTGGCCGTCCAGCGAACTTTTAATTTTTTGAGCAGAAAATAATCGGCACACCACTTACTCTTGATCAGCCCCGAAAGACGTTCACACCTATTCTGGTTCTACTGCGTTTTTTCGAGTTAAGGGTCCACACGAAACGAACGGACGAACGGGCATTACTCGTAATGCGACCTATTAATACAGCCGCGTAGCAACGTTTCAAGCACTATGTAACAGTGTCGGAGGGGTGAAAAAACGTACATGTGGAACAGGTGATGCCTTGCTGGCGTTCGTCTGTGCACTCGCATCGATGTCGGGAAGAATGACATTTCACCTCGGAAGACGTATAGCCGTACACTGCATACAAGCGTCAATCAGTCAATGAAAACACATGTGTCGCTAACGAATCACAGGCTTATATGCCAAACATTATTCATACCTCACAAGTCAAAAGGCAACTAAATGTGACCATATTCTGCAGGCTGTATACCATTGCCACTCCAATGGCCACCATTTTGCATGGACACCATTTCCTGGACAAATATTCAGTCTTTACGCAGTTCAACCAAAACTGCAAAATTCTAGCGTAGACAATCAATGTGTGTGACAATCAATTTATATAGCGTGGATAAAAACTGCGATCAATTTATTATTGTTTTGTTAATCAGTGCCGTCGTCAAAAGGGCAACTGCTTTCGTAAATTTTATTCTGGTGGACAAACTTTTTTGTAGAAGCATTTTTTTTCAACAATACACAATTTTGAGCTAAAAATTGTGAACATCTATATTGCTTCTATTGAAAATGTGCAGCTGTCTATCGGAAAAATGCAACTGTTTGCTCGCGTACCGTGACCCTCTAACAATGATAAAATTCCAAACGTCAAATGGGCAGTTAGCGTATAGTGACTGCAGTTTTCAGATTATTTAGCAGAGAAAGACAAAAAACGAAAACATCAAAGCATAGGTCTAATGAACATTGGCTTGGTTTTACCATAGTGAAGACGGCCATAAATACGGCCTACACATCTTGGCTATTCTGAACAGTTCAAAAGGCGAAGGTCTGCACAGTGCTGTTACAAATACATTTGTCATGAAGTCTTTTGTGCTTGAGCATCGAGCATGACTTGGCCTCGGTGCCCCGCAGTTGTCACGGTGAACATACATTTATAGCTTATAACTAGAGGGTGGTAAACGTTAACGATCTTTTGGTCACAGTACATAAGCGCTCAATGTGTCAACATTGTTCATTCATTCAATACGCTTTCAAATGTGCGAAAAAATGACATAAAACAAAACAACCGGAGATCGTTGCCGTCGATTCCGTTTACTACAAACTTACAGATAAGTTGTATTTTATTACCCGCGATAGCAGAATGCTTCGCGCGTCTTAGTCATGGTCTGGGCGTCCGTTTGTCCGTCTGTCTGTCCGTCACACTTTGCAGCCCTATCAAAACGGTGCAAGCTACGATCGCAAAATTTTCACTATGGGCTGCAACAAAGACTTTAGTTTATCGCGACAAAATTTTGTGCCCCTGGGTGAGGGGGTTCCCCTCGAACGGAAACGTCAAAGACTCGTATGGTGTGAAAACGGTTGCAAATAGGTACATACATGCCGGTTATCATAATAAGCACTGGTGACGGACGTTTTAGATTTATCAACATCGATAACCTTGAACGACTTTGAACTCCCAAAATGAAGGTTCTAATGAATTTTTCGCAATTTTTAGCTGCAGCACACATTTCACGAGTGAATTGTGACGAAAGGGCCGAATATAGACCAAGAGAGCCTGGTTTGCAATTTTCATCATTAAACGTAGATTTTAGCAGTCCAAAGTGCCGACCAACTATATAGGTTCAAGGACGCCTGCGCAGGCGGGCGTCAAAAACACGGGTACTTCTTAAAAAAGGGTTATTTTACCGTTATTGGCTCGTGTAGCGTGAAAACAGTTGCAGATAGGCACAGACATACTGCATTATAACAAGCACTGGTGACGAGCTTTTTAACGGTGCCAACATTGATGATCTTGAATGATCTTAAACCCTCAGAATAAAGGATTTTGATGTTGTTTTTCAACTTTCGGCTGCGGCACACATTTCAAGAGTAAATTGCGCCGAAATGCTAGAGATAAACCTGGACAATCTGTGTATAATTTTTTAGCATAGAACGTAGGCCTAAATTTTTAACAATATAAGTTTCGACCTCCTTAATTCAAGGAGACTTCCGTACGGAGGCTTCAAATTTTGGTACTCCTTCAAGACGCACTGTTATTTTATTTTATGCTGTACACGATTGCCCAGGTAGGGGTGGCAGGACCACTGCTATCGTGCGTCACGTGAGCTTTGCTCAAATTACGTGTCTCAGGGGTCACATGTAGCGCGATAAAACAAAATAAGTTGTTTCGCAGTAATGTTGTTCTAGCTTGCTTTATTTTTTTCAATTTCATGGCATTCGCATAATTATACGAGCGCCCTAAAATACTGACAACGTGTCAACGTTCATGATTAGTATAGGGTAAGACTACGAGATTTGGCGGTTAATCTACAGAAGACACGGCGACGGACAACAAAAGCGTTACTAATCCATGCAGCGCGCATCTGAATAAGTGAATAACGCAAGTATTGTGTCCATTATCTCTGCGCTGCTATTTAACGTCTAAGGCAACATTCAGTCGCAAAGAACCTGGACAAAACGTTGGACAAAGCTGGATCACAAATAACCAACTAGGCCTATCTACTGTAGTCGTGCGCTGCGAATCTGTAGCTTAAAGGTACGAAACGCTTAAGACCAGGCTTAACTCTCCTCCCAGAAATATTTTGAGCTCCACCTAAAAGTGCAAATTTGTACGACAATTTAATATGTGTTATTGCGACCATGTTTGCTACAGTAATTTTGCGCCTCGGGTAAAATCAGAGGCGACTCCATATAAAGGGCCAGAAGCTCGTCTCATTGTGTAAACCTGGCCCCGAATGGTCTCATAAACTCAGGTTTTTAAACTATGAAACCCCCTAAGTTTTTAGCGAAAAGTTATTTTAGGTTTCTAAACTCTAAAGAGTTTTAATAAACTTTAACTGTTTTATTAGTTTTTAAAATTTTTTGTGTACAAACAAAACGACGACAAAAATTTTAAGACCCAAGATCGAAAAACATCCTTTACACCATTCTCCGTGCCTTATCGTTTTTTGTTGAGTCAATAACGTGACGTTGAAAGTCATAAAATGACGATTAAACTATAAAACAAGATAATGTTCATATAAACACAGAGTCTATCCAACGCATTTCGACAGTTTACAGTATATGTCCGTATAAATATAATCAGTGAGCTGTTAAGACCGGTACGTAGAAAAAATAGACAGTTTATTTCAAATTGTACAGCAGCAATGATCTTTTCATCCTTTTGTATTATTTTAACTGAACAATAAACATTGTCAGTTACGAGACCATTCGATTCGTCACCAGCTTACTATAAAAGGTCCATCGTCACCATGCGTCTGTCTTGCACCGTTATGGTGATATGGCGCCTTAAACATAATGGGGTCACGAGTTTGACCTTTTGGGGTCACGTGACGTCATGGGTCACGTGACCATTCGACTCCCGGGGTCAACTTCATATGGATGGTCCATAGTACCATGCGTCTATCTTGCACCGTGATGGAGATATGGCGCCTTAAATATTAAACGCACGGACGTGGACATGGAAAGAAAAAACCGATGAAAGAAAAAAGAAAAAAGAAGGGGAGGGGAAGGTAAGGGAAAAGAAAAGTAAAAGGGAAAAAGGGAAAGGGGAAGGAGAAAAAATGGAAGGTAAAGAAAAGGGGAGGAAAAACGAAAAGGTGAAGGGAACGGGAAAAGGGGAAGGAAGAAGGG
>Ga0209367_1002501_pt1 | contig 24298 bp, 14 predicted proteins | sample WorMetLIZISLAND2_FD_187412 | JGI IMG/M metagenome (GOLD analysis project Ga0209367, IMG submission 187412) | Marine gutless worms symbiont microbial communities from Max Planck institute for Marine Microbiology, Germany - Olavius geniculatus... ... | reverse complement strand
GATTTAACAGAGTTGGTCTATGCAAAAATGAACGCGTAGAAACGCAATTTTGAACAAAATATTTCATGATGAGTATTTCTACGACATTGTTTGGCGAGATTTCGCACGCTAGCTTATTTTTTTCTGGCCAGTTGCGGAACCCTTGGCAGATGCTCGCGGAAACCTGGGGTTCCGCGGAACCCCGGTTGAAAAACACTGGGCTAAGCCCTATTCTGAAAAATTTTTTGGCAATGCTGCAGTTTAGCTTAGTAAAATAATTGCGGGCCATAAGTAGTAGAGACCCGCAACTACTAGCAATCTCAGATGTAAGTGGTTAGGGTAAAAAGTTAGGGTTAGGTTATAAGGGTTAGCGGTTGGTAAAAAGTGAGCCACCAAAGGCGCCAAAAAGGGGAGCAGAATGGGAAATGTGTTCCTCTGCCAACCTGACTTCTGGTCTGCGGGAACGTTGTAACTAACCTGTGAGCGTCTACAATGGGGTCTAAATTGGAGGCCGTCGAGAAAGGAGTTTTGGCGCATTTTGAGCTCGAAACAGCGAATCTCGATCGTGATAACCAATATAATATTTTTGACGATGTTGGGTTTTTTTTGTAAACGACAGCGTATCATTTTGAAGATACACTAGTTGTAACTTGCTGTTGCACAAAATGAGTTTCATGATATGTAAATCGAGTAATAATACATGCTATAATAATTAATAACCTATAAAACAGTGCAACAATATCCTTTAGTCTGCCCGAGCAACGTAAAAACTTTTTATAGCTTGTAACAGTCTGTGACATATTGCAATGTTCAGAAAAAATCATCAGTAGGCCTAGACTCCGACACTCCAAGCTCATCTAAAGCTTTAGTCACATTTATGTCAAGAAACAACTTACTTCTAGCATAAAACACCGTTAATGAACTTAGCAAACAATTATCCAAAAAAACATTAAACGCAAATAAACTACCCGAATGTAGAAAACATCGCTGATCACGGCCTTTAGCGGAAAGCTTTGCGGTTCCCAGGACTGAGCATTTTCACCGATCTTGCCCTTACATTTCCACTTCTGACTGCCGTACCGGAGTTGCATCTCGCAATTATCTCCGGGAACAAGGCGTGCAAATCCAAACAGACCTAAGTCATATTCACAAAACCGATCAAACGATACTGCAAATGCACCCATTGGTTACACGTTCTAAACATGTATTATTGGCTATTATTATTAGGGCTAGTGACGATGATGGAAGTCAATCGTTCAATCAATCATTTATTTGACTCGGGCCGAGGCCCATAGAAACAGACAAAGCAGCACAGATAGACAGAAAACATGAAAAAGAACCAAACTAAACTAAGAAGCTGTACAATATAAGAGCACAATTAAAAACACAGCTGTAGCTGACAAATACGTTAATTTAACTTATAAAAAATAATGATTAATTAAACACTCATTTTTATCAAAACTAACGGTCCTAGCTGCAAAAGCAAATGCATGTTTTGTTAAGCAACTTTCTAAGAATATTTAGCTGACATCTCTCGGTCATAAAGGCACTGAGACAATCAGTAATCGTATGTAGCCTATGACCCAGTGACGTGTAAGTTGCAGCACAGACCTGTCATTGAGCAATGGAAACTCCCGAGCAGGTTTTCAAGCTGAGCTTCGATAGCACATAACGTCTGCAGTATATGAAACACAGCGACTGCAGCTGTACGCTGCGCACGGGCATAATGCATGACTGTTCGTCACAGCAACGCAAAGTAACAAAGTAACTGCAAAGCTTACCCGAATATACCACCAAATTCACCGATTCTGGATTCAGTAGATCCTGATCAATTAGTGTAAATGTTACTAGTCAGATTGCACAACTTTCTAGTCTATTCTACTTGAGTCCTAGATGACATTTGCTGTGTATACTGGTAAAAAAATTAGTCGAATAAAAAGTAGAAAAACTGAAACGACGTAAAAGAACAATTAAAGTTCAATCCACTTCTATAAGCAGCGTTTTAATCTGTGTGCAAGTGACAATTATTATTCTTTAAGCTTTTATCTACATTAGTTAGTCGCACAGGCTTTTTTTAAAAAAAATGGAATGTCTAATATCTGACTCCCCATATCCTAGTCTTTTCACACAGCTATCATAGATTCATGATGACATAGGCTTACCTGAGTACATTCCTTATGACCACGTTCCACGTTCTGAATCGACGACCTTCGACTGCTTCCCGCGTGCGAGATGAAGGCTCTTGCCATTGTTTTCACTCCTGGCAGACAAAACATGGCACAAATTTATATGCCGGAAACTCGCAGAGTTAAAACACCGACCACATTCACAAGACTGCAAGTCCGTTCTTCGGCAGAGATAACGGAAGAACGACAGCTCATACAAAAGTTCAAGTTTCATGTCGTCCTCGTTTAATTACAATGACACGTACATCAGCAGTAAGCCAAGCCGCGGCATTCCGACGGCACTGCGTCAACAGCAATGACCACGACCACGACTCACGAGACCTCACAGACGACCAGGCTCAAACTGCGTCTCACCAGGTACATGGGACATACTCATAGCTGTGGCATAAATTAAGCCCTGTCTCAAATGATATTGAAGCACGCTAGAAATACGGCACCAAGAAATTCCGTCGCCGACCAGACTACGTTTAGACTGAGCAGCAGACCGGCGCTTTCCTGAGCGCAGCTCAGTTGAAGCTCTGCGGGTGTCAAATGGGTAAATCGATGCCTCGACGGCTAGATAATTACTTATCAGGCCCTTAAATTGGCCCTAATGCTTTACTTCGTCAAACGATATCTTATAAAATGCCGTAGTTGAATCTGTGTAAGTGAGTAGAATTATGGTGTGATATTTATCTAATCTCATTTTTGACTTGCACTGTTTTAATGAAAATCAATAGAAAAATATCTTCAGTATGTAAAGACAAGTATCACACATTACAAGGACCTGAAGAGATGAAGAAACGTTGCTTGTCGCGCGTGTAAAAATGACGCAGATCAATTCAGTGTTAGGTTCACTTAATACACTTAGAAATACTTTTGATAAGGCTAGCCTATAGCTGCTGGGTAACTTCACAACTTGTCTGAGATTATTACTTCGTGGAAGCAGTGGCCATGACGTTTGACAGCCTTGTTACATAGCTGTAAGCTACGTTGTCGTCCAAATGTTCTCAGTTTGGCCAGAAAACGTCGTACAGTGTTTCGTTAATAGAGCGCCGCTGCAAAACGAATCTGTATAGCTGCAGCTACTATACGCTCGTACGGTGAAAGACGACGAGGCAATTGATACGGCAGGTGCTAGGAACACCTGTCACACGAGCAAATCACATCAGTGACCAATGCGGAGTTACTCAGCCACATCTCAGCAGATCAACACGCATCTATCAAGCATGATAGATATACAGAGTGGCGCTAAACAAAGTAGAACAGTATACAGTTGTTAATTTTACTTACACAATTAATAAAGAAATTAATAAATTAATGAAGAAAAAGACTACTAAGTGATCAACATGACCATCACTGACTGCAAGAATTGTGGCTATCATTTCCGAGACTGCCCGACTGCCCATAACTGACCATATCTATACGTAGCTGATTAATTACTAAATGCCCAGGTTATATATATAATGCAGTCTAATAACAGCACAGCACTGAGCACTGTACAGTGTACATAGCGTGTAAATTGGTTATTGTGTAAATGGCAAAAGTAATTATTTCAAGCCACGAAAGGAAGTAGGCCCTAAGTCGAATAGAATGAAACCTCTATGCGCTTGTGATGGTGTCCAGTGACTCGAAAGAAAATGTGAATTCCAGTCACGCAAAGCTCAATAAAGCCGGCAGGCGCTGCCATCAATGATAGCCAAGTCGCCGTCGATCAGTGATTGCTACTGCATGTGTAGCGAGCGGCTAAACAAGGCTTTTACTGTAATTATATAGACTCGACCGTATCCAGTCTGTTACTGTCGGATACAACCGGGAAGCGTTTGTCTTCAACCGACAGAAGTTACGCGCTCGATGCACCGTGGCTATGGACGCAGAAGCTGGACGACAGATAAAATGCTCAGAAACGCGAGCATTCTCGTTTAGCAAATTGTGGGAGACGGACGCGACAGACTTTACTATCCTTAGCCAACTGCAGTTGAACAAATTAACGACTGGCCTCGATGCATTGTTTACGTATGCAATAGTTTTTTAAATGAGAATTTATTACATTATTACAGTTTGGACTCTTTCTTTACGAACAAGCCAATAAAAACATTTTCCCGAATTACACAGCGTCTGACGAAAAAACTGTTTTCTCTAGCCGTACTGCAAGTCTGCAACGCCAATTCTATGCAAAAACTATTTAGCTAACTTATGTTATACCATGCTTCAACAACAAATTGATTGATATTTAATACAGCACAACAATTCAAATTCGTGGCATTACGTTTAGGCTAAAAACTAGGTTATAGGCAACGTTTGTACAGTTAGCTATAAGCCTGCAAATTTTCTTTTTTGTTACCAGTTCTATTTTAAAGTGATCTTTATAACTCGTACAATTATTACAACTGTCTCCTACAACAATTAACTTTGTGGCTCTCTGAAAAATCCATATTATAAAAAACACAGATCTGCAATATCAAAATATTTTAAAAATTATATAACGTTTGCAAATTTCATTAGACAGATCGATTTTCTGACGTACTGACCTTCTCGAAGCTGTTGATGTAATACGTAACTATCTTCGAGTTCTTCCAGCTGCAAACATTATTAATATTGAATATGTTCTATGTGCAAGTTGTGTAAGATTTTAATGTAAACAGAGGCCTTTTATTCAAGCTCCGTGATTTCTTACAGGTAGATCGCACTACTATGCCAGTCTTTAAATTTCGTATTCATTATTTGATTTGTTTTGTATCTATAGTGAAGTATGTCTTGACACGGCTCAGTCTCATGCAAATAGGTTTCAATATAAAAACACTGCTCAAATAACTACTGTTTTCCTCAAAGTCATAGGTTTTCAGTTCTGTGAATAATTATCAGTCACCTTGAATAGATGGAATTCCAGTCGTTTCTTATAGCGTTCTGCTTGCTTTATACGCTGCCAACAAACACATTCAGTATCTCGTTTGCACTGCACTAAGCTAAATTAGGCTTACATGAAAAATACACTTTATCAGTTCTAACATTATATAACTATGATTACAGCCATTAACGTTATGCAACACTGACTGTTACTTTTCTCTCTAAACCTAACTAATACTAGCTTCCATATAACAGAACAGCTTAAGCAATATAAAAATGCAACTGCCAGTTCGAAACCAGTACACGGTCAATGAATTTCCCTCATTTAAATGGTAATCTTCACAGTTTATTTATTTACAGTTTGTCACTAAATGTTAACAAAAATACTAAATAACAGACCAAAGATAAAACTTACTTTTTCGACTTCAATCATTCTGAACTGTACAAAAGCACAAAACAAAAACATAAAAAGATTTTAGTCACACCGAGACAACACACGCGTATACGCATGTTTTATGTATATTGCACGTTCTACATTAGGCCTAACAGACGTAAACAAATTCCAAACGTGACTTGTTCCTTATGCTGCTGCTGCCGCCGCATTGTGCTTTACTGCGTTAGTACCAGGAACTGTCAATAGCCTACTCCCCTAAAAGCTACGAATGGTGCTTTCGACAAACACAAAACTGCTAATAACAGAAACTGGCCGATAAATGCAATCACTGCAATCAGCCATTTAAGTCACGTTTGGCGTATTTCTCGATGCTAACCAATACCTGAAATGACGTGTAAAGCTCAATCAAAGTCGTCAACAAGGAAAAGAGTCGACATTTTATATGACTGATTTTACAAGCTTTTCACGTGTCATAAAGACAGTGACGATAGTTAGCACCAACGTTAATGCTCGAAGCATAGTTAATCATCGATAATATGAGTTTGTATGTAAATATAAAGAGTTTTAACTATGATGGGGTCACAGAGTGCAGGCGATAACCTAAGAGCTCGGGTTCACACTGCCTGTTGCTTCACATAAATCTGTCCGATTGGTACCTGCAATGTTAGCTATCGATCGATGGGATAACATTTGTGCATCGACGGGTCAAAGGTCAAGGTAACGCAGTCACATAGCGCACAGGAGTCGACACACGTACAGATCTTGATGAAGTGCATGCACTTTCCCCCCAAGTTAATACAACCGACTGAACGCCGGACACGGTCAACTAGATGAGTGAGTCATAGGTCGTCATAACTGACCGTGCGTCGGGGCTCGTTGCAATAACACGCCGAGCTATAGCGAGTCTCATCTGGTGATATTGCGGGAAAGAGGAACATAAAGCATCACGATAGCATCGAGCAACACGCGTCACAGGTCACGTGACTGCAGTAGCGCGTACGACGAAAGCAAACGCTCGTACCAGGTGTGGTAGTCAGTCAAACTTACAGCAGGCCTACAACTGTTACACTACCAGACCAGCTTGCTGTTTTATTGTCTGTCCAATGCAATGTATAGCCGCGGCATTCCGACGGCATTGCGTCAACAGCAATGACCACGACTCACGAGACCTCACAGACGACCAGGCTCAAACTGCGTCTCACCAGGTACATAGGACATACTGTAGCTGTGGTATAAATTAAGCCCTGTCTCAAACGATATTGAAGCACGCTAGAAATACGGCACCAAGAAATTCCGTCGCCGACCAGACTACGTTTAGACTGAGCAGCAGACCGGCGCTTTTCTCCCCTGACCCAATGAACCCCGAAATCTTCCATACTTATACCCTACACCTCGCGTCTTTTCGTTGGATGCCTGTTTTTGCTGTTTATCATGGCATTGTATACTCTATGTGCAGTGGTTTTTTTGTTGCCCGTTGTAGAAGACATGCCTATTCAAAAACGTGGTGGGCTCCAAGCTATGCCTACTGCTGTTTATTGAATTAGCTCCCAACACCGAAGCAACTCAAATGTTTAATCTTAATTGGTATTTTTGCCACAACTCGGTACATGTTGTAAGATACAGAAACAGATGAGTTGTGGCAATGTTAGGGGGCAGAGCATTTTCTCTGTGATCTGCGTTTTATGAAACACTTAATTGATAAAAGAAAAACGCAGATGAAATTTATTATTAACAAAAAGTCAGTCAGCCTAACCAAAGAAGTTACAAGAACACTAGCAGTTGTCACCAGTTGCTGTACCAACAGTGTTAAATTCGAAAAAGTAACACCTAAAGTTCCCGGCTACGGCTGCTGGCCGGACGTAACTCTGATTGCGTCATCATGCTGCAGCGACGGCGACGTACCGACCAGCGGCTTGGGTCTCTCGAAAGACTATTATGCGTTTGTGCTTAATCTCACATCTGTTCAAAAATTCCCACAGAATTCTCACAGAATCCATAAGAATTCAGCACAGTTCCCATATCCATCCATATCTATCCCATACCCATACCCATCGGAATTCCCATATATATATACCCACGGCAGCTCTGACAACTGGACCTGCGATTTGCAGCAAAGCCACACCAGGCCTTTACCCCGTAGCCCGTAAGCTACTACTCATTTCCCATCCCACGGCGGGTAAAAGGCTGAGTTGGCTTGAGCACATAGTAGGTTAGCAACTTGCTCAAGTTGCTTGCAAATGACCGGCAGTGAGAATCGAACCATAACCTAAACGTTACGAGTCGATACCAACCACTAAGCCACTTGCACCACACAGGTATACATACGTAAGTGACTGTGAACAACTTGCCCAGAGTTGTTACTTGGTAGTGCACCGACTGGGAATTGAACCGTGGACCTTTCGGTCTCGTATCCAACGCCCTAACTGCTGAGCCACCAGGCCACCAAGCTGGTAATCACAGAGGCGTCTTTATCCCCGTTAAGCCATTGGAGCAAATTCATTTGTTCTCTATTCCTCTCATATAATTCATCTGCCCCTTCTTGTTTCCTTATCTTTTCCCTTTTCTCGATACTTTTCCGGGGGGTCTTTTCCCTAAATAAAGCCAGGGTGTCTGTGAAAAACACCGAAGCGCCTACATCGAAGTCTGGGACCTGCAGCCGACATCGATTGTGCTATATTACTCGTAATACGGAACTGAAAACGCATTTATAATTGCAAGCTAAAAAAAACGAAATTTGTCAAATGGCCTGTCACGCCATTCACACTACACAATTTATTTTAGACCAGCGTCTAAGTTTGTTCACTAAATCCAAATTTTGAGTTTTTATTATTTCTAAGCAGGCACATAAGTAAAATTCGGCAAGTGAATAATAACCTGACACGGAGATGAGACGGATGTTGCATCAACGTCATATTCTTTCAGTCGAGCGATATCAGCGTCCGTCATACGAATACAATCCCTGTTCCAGCAACCAGCAAAACATCACCTTGCAATTGAACAAGCTACGAGGTTTAAGAAGCCACGATAAAATTCACCACTTATAACCCCAAATTTGGAAAAATTTCAACGTTCAATGATTAATTCTATACAACACGAATGCGACATGACCGACAACGGACAACCAGACTACAGTGTATATGCTACGAAGAAATACGTGAGACAATATTTAGGCGAAATTGCTTGCGCTGCAAAAAAACGATTCCGCTTAAAAATAAGCAAAAACGAACAACAAAAGTGCGTCGCGTAATGCTGCTTCTGTTTATACGACATGCTTCCGCTGCACTATAAACAGTACAGCCGAATCACGCCGTGGGTCATGCACTTCGCACAAATTTTGGAGACGTTTATTTAAGTCTAAAGGTGCGTACAAAGCAAACAAAATGAAATGAAATCTCAGTTCAATTCATTACGTTTCATTTTATTTCTGTCGCTTTGAACATGACCGAAAAGACTAAGCCGCATCGTTAGGTTTCCAAGAAACGAAGACCTTGAAATTAAACCAATTAATCGTGTAATTACTTTGCAAGTAACCCAATCGATATGGACATGACAGATCAGAGTAACAGACAGACAGACAGATAGACAGACAGACAACTTACGGTGACACAATACGCATATGCACTGCGCGGCAAAAAGGATCCAGTGGACTAAACCCGCGAGGTCGCGAGCATACCCATACGTACGGTTACGACTTATATACGGCCCGAGAGTGGTATAAAATATACAGCGTTTTACGTCGTCTTAACTTTTTCGGTAACTACTATTTTGCTATACCATCTACAACGTGTAGAGAAATTTCTAACCTCTGCACTCCGATTCGCTCACGACATACGGCGCTATATGAACACGCTTTGATTGATTGACTGAACTGACTAAATGAGTAATTGGTTAATCTTCAAGGTAATCTCTCCTTATACATGTATATGCATATATTGCTCAATGTCGTCGATCCACGGTATCCACAACACCCGACTAACGACTTTCCTTCCTCGAAATAACATGTTCGTTCGCAGTAATGACGTTGGTCTCGTTAATCAAAAAATCAACTGGTAATGGTCATGCACTCATTTCTTCAGTGCGCTGCACGCAACCGAAGTCAATAAGTTAACAACCGTCACTAAAAATACGTACAAAGTGACAAAAATGAAATGGAACAAAAGTCAGAGCGCGCGGCTTTCATTTTATTTTATTTCTGTCGTTCTGTACGCAGCCTAACAACCGGTGTCGATGCAATTTTTATGCGGCCTTATTATGCGTCTTGCTCTATGCAAGATCCGTCCGTCCGTCCGTCTGTGCGTCCGTATACGGGCTCCTAACTCAAAAACGAAAAGGCATGCAAAAAACAAAATTGGTGCGACCGCTATCCCCAGACCAAGAGTAACCCGGTACCGGCGTGCCACTTTTCAGTTCAACGGGTTATCAGACGTCAAACAATCTCCCGAAATAACGCATATCTGGCGTCAGTGTTTACACAAGCCAGCCCAGGTACATCAGTCGCAGCGCTTATATAGCTGAGAAATGCAAAAGTGGACTTTCAGTTGGCGTTTGAGTACTTAAAGTTCTACTCGGTAGCTAGGTGGACGGCCGCCCAATATGTCGGCACCGCGGGTATGTAATATGTGCTGAATTGCTGATATACTGACTGGACGCCTCGTTTGACGCACGTGAAGATCTGTCGGGTGCGGTTTGGCCGCGGGGTCTTGTGCAGTCGCGACGACGTCGACGATTTCTTGCCTGCATGAGACGCTAGAGCCGATGCTGGGATGCCCGGGGCTGCTGCTGCTGCTGCTGCTGCTGCTGCTGATGTGGACACGCATCGCCGACTGCGATACGTTTCACCGAGCACTGCGCCGCCGTACCACGACGTGCCCACACTACCGCCACCGACGCCACTCATTATATCTTCACCCGTCGCTCGATACCACCGCAGGCCGATCACTTCAACTCAGCTGTAAGCAGCCGCTCAGATCTGTACACATCACAAACAGACACAAACAGCATGCACGAGCGTGTCATAACTCACAAGTTTCGGTTTCGCGAGCATACCAAAAATATGAAAAAAGTTATACACTGTGTCCGGAAAAAAGTAATCCCTTAGACATCGTACAATAAAAATGTCAAATCTAAACAAATTTGAATAAAATTTTGTACACTTTATCCCCAATAAATTGCTAAAAAATCACTAAATTTCATTTAAAACATTATTTCCAAACACAGTGTATAATTATATACCATCACAGTACAATTCACAGCAATTCGCATATACACGGTGTTTAATAAAAAAAGACAAGAAAAGGACCCCTTTTTGTGCTGCATTGTACCCGTGACACATTATAACGTTAGCATTACGTCAGGACTAGCAAAGAATATTTAATCAACTGCCATATTTTGTTGCAATATTTTGAATTAATATTTCTTCAGCTACAACTGGTACAAATTTTGTGTAAATTGATCATCATTTGAGTCAATTATAAAAAAAACAAAAAGGGGTCCTTTTATGAAACACTGTGCACACAGTGTCCGGAAAAAAACATCCCGAACATTATCGATTGTCACTCAAAGAAATGCCTACCAATTTTAATAATTTTTGGTCCAAACATTTATGACACAACTGCCCATCAAACGACTGTTCTAGTTCCCACCTCACCTAACGTATGCTTCTGCATTACCTGGAAAAACCAAAACAAGCGATATGTGCATTAAAATGAACAAAAACTGTAATAAATTTTATATCTTCGGACCTGTGGCCCCGAACAGCCAGTTAATTACACTGTCTAACTGTCATGCAGCACTGTGTCAACCAGATGACTTACACGAATGCTGATAAATTCAAAAAGTGACTGGCAAAGTCTGGATTGATCTGAAACAAAACATCATTGACACTGCTGTCAATGAAACGAGAAACCGTCTCTGTCTCTGTGGCTACATAATGGGCTGACACTTTAAATATTTTTTACTGTAGCCAGTTGTAAAACGAACAATTAGATGAACTGTCAGTCCAGGTGACAGAAATGTAGAAAATGTGTTTTATGCTATATTTGGATTTAATAATAATGTTTCCTTGGACAAAAATACAATATTTTGTTGGTTCTGTTTTCCCCAGATAGTGCAAAAGCAGACATTAGGTGCGGTGGGAAATTAAATGGTCATTTGATAGCCAGTTGTATCAGAAATATTTTGTCAAAAATTATTAAACTCTGATAATTCTTCTTTAAGCTACGATCAAAAATGTCCAGGATGTTTTTAGGACACGGTGTAGATTATAAAAAACGCGCCATTCATTTCATACGACAACTTTAGCAAATGTGAATCAATTTTAAAAACTGTCGTTTCACTTTTAAAGTGGACTGGAGGAGAAACCGCGAAAAGCCATAATAAAGCTTTACCATGCACTTATACCAGTAGCCTCAAATTTGTTGGCGCACAATTCTGGGAAATTTCAGCGTTAATTCAAGGTCTGCCGCGAACAACCACGTATGCTTCCAGGCATTACCAGCCGGTCAATGGATGGCTTCATTGACACATTTTAATGCTGCGCCGATCGTTTAGCAGACGCTGTCACAAAATATTGCAGTTGCACGAAAGAGCGTCACGTTTTTATGGGCCACGGCGTAGATATGATGTGACATGGAAACGCAGCAATCAAGGTATGAATCGCTAAAATGACTCAATTCAATAACAGCACTGCATACAGTTAATCATTCAATATTTTGAGAATTACTATACAAATACACAAGAAACAAAACAATAAGTACTAGAACGTCTGAGATATGACTGCTGCCACGAAAGGCGGAAGAAATACATGTATACACATGCAGCGTTGTACGGCAAGCTACTGACAAAGCCGCGTCAAGCACGCAATCCTGCAATAGAATCAATGTTCCCAACACAGCATGCGTCTGTATCCGGTTTACTGCTAAATGAACGGCATGCTGATGTATACAACTCTAAAGCCATCATTAGCAATACACAAGACCAGATTAACCTTAGAGAAAATGGTGAAATTAATGTAAAGTTTTAAACTGGTGACTTGTCAACGTTATATTGAGTTCTCTGACGTGTGCGGTCGATTTCTGCACATCAAGACGATGTATAAACACTGGTATAATTTGTTTTTTTCGTATCTATGAAAATACGACGACAATACGTTGTGTACACTGTATACATACGCGACAATTCATGGAAAATTAACATGCATTTTTAGGACTTATCTAGTTATTAAATCTTCCAAGCTGCAGCCTGCAGTTCACAGCGACGACGTGTGCCATCAGGATGCACAAAGGTTAACCCCTGACCTTTCTTTAATGGAAAACCGTCCAGTTTTGCAGCACAGCAGGAGACAGATGATGGTAAATAACGGATTCATGGCCAAGCCGCAAGCCACAAGCTCATCTAATCTTCTAAAATCAATCAGCGGCGTACACCTGCGGCGAGCCTTAATTATTTCTATCCGATTACGCATTGTCTTATAGTCTGTGCGTCCATGCGAAGTGATAAATTTCATGCGTATACAATCTAATATGAGACTTATAAGGTTTACCATGCCGTTGACGCAATTATACGTCTACATATACTTTGGCCAAATGCAAGCTAAGACTGCAGTCTCTGTCTAGACCTATTTTAGAGACTTTCCTACACCAAAAAGGCTGAAGTGTGACGCCACACGCATACGCTACGCGCACTGAGAAAATGTTTCTGTACAAAGTGAACTGTGGTTAATGAATCGATACTAACTCTACTGTTGAAGCTATAAATTTCCGTTGCTGTCTGCAGAACTCAAATGGACAGGATTAAAAAGACACAGGCCTAAAATGGAAATGTCATGGCCCTCACGATTTTCTTTGACGCCGCTACTGTTTTCTTCCTATACGGGCTACATTACGTAAAGTAATTGATTCTACAATGCTCGGCGTTAGCAGGGTCTGCATTTTATAGCCAGCCCGCCGCCACAACCTCCTCATCTCAGTTGTAGCCGAGATCCCATCACGACGGCGGCGTCACGGCAGCACGGCATGGCAGCGCCGTTTAACGAGGTCGTCGATAACTGGCATTATCAACCAGCAGCTGACCTCTCGGGTCTCCAGGTCGGTCCGGCAAGCAGCTGACGCGATGGAAGCCGTTAGCAGCTGCAATTGACCCGCAATGCTACCGGCGTCGCTTAACCGCTGCGGGACCGATTAATCAGCCAACTTGAAAACCGCGCTTCCAGCATCCATGCCGTCTTTAGTAGGACAGCGCTCTATACAGGCGGCCATCGACAGCGCTACTACGATCATCTTCTTCACACGACTGCATTAAGCCACTAGGTGTAACCCTACTTATTTCGTGACGTACGTAGTTCCCTCCTATCTCTCGCTATAATGTCTGGAACGTTATAAGGCCCATACGCCTTATCTTATACCCTGTTTACACGATGAAGCAAACATGAAGCTAACTTAGAGCACACGTCGTGCACGTGTATTTTAAATATGTTTGCTTCATGTTTGCTTCATCGTGTAAACGGGGTATTGCTCCACTCAAGCGTGACGACTGATAACGTCTCACGCTTGTATATCACACGTGCGGCCAGGCAGAACACGCCGTCGATCACGGCAATGAAATAAGTACGTTTCAACACAGTCCATAGTGTATTATGCCTGTTACACTAGCATAATACATTGTTCGATACAGTCTAAATATGCAATAGACTTAGCCCGATATTCAGCATAATATGTAAAAAGGTAAAAGCACTGTTTGTCGAGAACAGCGTAGTCTACATAATAGACACAAGATCGCTAACGGGAAACATCAACTGCACGCACTAGCAGCAGATCAGCGTGGTGCCAGCAAATCGCCTCCTGAACTGCTTAGCAGCGAGCGAGTTAAATTGCCAATGCAAGGCTGTTGTGGTTAATGGGGTGTTTACATGATCCAGCGAACTTCTAGCAAATGTATTCAAAATACACGTGCTAATGCTGGACGTTTGCTGGATCGTGTAAACACCCTATAATGCATCTGCGCCTCTCCTGACGAAGCCAATGACGCGCAAACAGCAAACGTCAAGCTCCATGCAGCGTTCCCATCAATATCTACCGCATACAATGCTTATAGTCCTTAACACACTTTGCTGGCCAGCATCATCTCAGAAGCGCTTGCACGTGTGCCATAAAATACGATAAAATAAAATAAGTTAAAACTTCGTACTGTAAAACAAGTTCACTGCAGCACGCGCAAACCCCTGCGATAAAATTAGCTAGGCTTACAACTTCGCATCTGTGGAGCCACATGTCGCTCTGTGATAAACAAAGTAAATGGAATCGACGGAGACGTCTCCAGTTGTTTTACTTTTATATTTTACCGCACACGACATGTGTCAGCGCCTTTACAGTGGCACTGGCTGAGTCTGATATAGCACCACCAATAATCTCATAGTCATAGTCATAATTATTTGCATGCACATTGCAGCGTTTCTGATATGTACACATGATACTGCTTATGTGAGATTATGAAAATTATGGTCTAAAATAGTGGTGATATAATTAACTACAGATGAATGTATCGACTTTTTGTATAGTCCTGTTAGTGCAAATACCATATACACTGTGTCTCAAAAAAACGTCCCACTTTGTAATTGTCCATATTTTTGACAAATAGGCCTTGACCGATTTTCGAAATTCTTTCACTGGCACACTCTCTAGACAATTTGAAATAAAGCGGTTATTGAATATACCACCAAACCATAACTGCGTCGCTACACTACCTTGTGAAATATAAATGCAAGAGAAAACTAACAATACTAGGCAACAGGCGTGTTGAAAGTTGAAAGACACTTCCAGTGTTTGAATTGTGAAAAATCAGCTGGGGGTTGAACTTTTCGACGGTCGGAGACCGAACAAAATTGTGATGTAAATCGTATGTATACAGTACGCAGCTGACCCCCCTGTACATAATTTGACAGTGTGTTAAGGGGGGTTGAGAAAACAGTTGGGGTTCAAACACTGGACACTTCAGATCAAAATCGCGACGAATGATCTGCAAAATGTTACGCTGTATTAGACCCGTCTTTGTGAATATCTGGCGTGTTGAACGATGTGTTTGTTTATGGCCTTCGTGGTTTAGTAAGGCTACCGGTTCATCCACAGTGGTCACGTTCTCTTCATTACGTGCAATGCTTCAATCTGCCGCTTTCATGCCTTTGTTCGGCGCTTCCTGTTGTCCAAATCTTTTTAGTAACGTGTCCCAGTCCTTCCCTGTTTCTGTTTATCTTCAGAAATTTTGCCAGTATTCTTTGCAAACTGCATTTTAAGAACTCATAAAAGTTCTTAGTTAAAGCCTTGTCCCCATTGCTAAATGCACGTTACATTAACAGTGCATTGTCATTGCATGAAAAATTATTTTTTACAATAATATCATTTGCTTTTGTTTAGAAAAACAAGAAATGTATCAAAAACTAAACAGTATTAGGTATTAATATAAAAATTGTTGAAAAATTGTTTTTAGAAAATTTTTTCGTATGTATTACTAGGATTTTCGACATTTTTGACAATTTAAGTTTTACATGGTAGTGTAGAGACGCAGTTAAGGTGTGGTGGTATGTTTAATAATAACACTACTGCTACTTGTCCAAGAAGTGCGACAGTGAAAAAATTTTGAAAATCGATCAATATTTGACGAAAATATATACAATCACAAAATGGGACGTTTTTGAGACACATTGAACAACCGCAATGCAGCCGCTATGTAGGCTAAGTCATCTCCATGGTCAAGTCCATGGTTCTCTATTAAAAGATAGGTTTGGTTATCGTCATTTCTTTCCTTTTGAGCAGTTCTCATCTCTGGCAAGTCTGTTTTTAGACTTAAAGAATGTTTTACATAACATTACTCCCGTTTCAGTTTTTTTTCTCATTTCATTTCCATTTAAAACATTTTCAGTTTTTTTCGGTTTATGCGGCAGATTAAACTGGCAGTCTGCATCAGTTTTCCAGTGAAAATCATTTATCATATCGCAAAAAAATCACGAACATGCAAAATGGATATCTATACGAAGACGAATCGGCGAATGATATCGACGACCATGAATTAGGCCGATGACTGCACGACACTGCACGACCAACAGCAAGAAATCACAGATCAAAAAAGCACAAAACATGAAGCGCGACAGAGGTTAGCGGCAACCATGATGATGTATATATGCGGGCAAACTGCAGACGGCAACTCTGCAAGCGGACAGTCATTGCCGGATAAATCTTGCGTCGTTCTGCGCTACTTGCGCAGGAAGAGGTCTTCGCAGGTCTCTTATTATCACATAACTTAGGTCACCTTTGTCACATGTTCCAATAACAATAGTAAATCTATGAGCTGTTTTCCGTATAAATATATGTTTAATAAACATCTGCATAAGTCTTCAAGTAAATATCGATAATTTAATTAAATGAACCAATTCTAAAAATGTCACGTGAACGAAAAAATAGGCCTATAACTAGAAAAGCGACGATAGATATCACAAAACTGAAATATTCGTCGTATTCAATTCCAAAATAAAAAACTTGTAGCTTTTTTAGTCAAATATGTATAATAAATATAAGGCATCATTCTGTATTCTGTACGTATTCCAGTAGAAAGCATAAAGACGGTTTAAATCGCCTATGAAAATGTTTATTATAGCCACCGGCAAAATTATATATTGATTCTAAAATAAATAAATATTATTAAACCGTGATTTCGTCCTTACTTACTTACACGCCTATTGTTTCTAAATACATTGGAAATAAACTATCTTTCTCCTATTCTCTATAATATTCAGTCTCTATATCGTACGCTATAGCTTCACAAAGCTAGCATGCTTCAGCAAAACAAGTCTTTCTTTATCTCGAACCAACTGCTGCAAAACGACAACAGACGTAAACGTGAATACGGCTTTAACGAGAACCAGATGTGAGTTCTAAACGCTGCGTTTTCTCCTAAAAAAACTCAGTAAAAATCTATTTCTGTATGAATCACTGCAAACGGTACATGCGCCGCATACGGTTCAATGCCCAGGCGCCGCGCACGCACCAACAACAAGAAATTTGAGCTAATGCTCACGGGACGCGCGAAAGCCTATAGCAGTACCTACCCGCAAGCAGTCACCCATCGCAGTACTAACCGGGCCCGGCGTAGAGTAACTTCGTTTCAGCCGAAACGCGTCACCAACGACGCCACGGCACCAACGCCAGTACCGTGGCGCCACCTTGTGAATGATATAGCTTTGTGTCGCAGCAAAAAATCCATAAAACCCCCTATTTTGGCGTTCAAGGTCATTCAAGGTCATTGAATTCGGCGTCAATCAAAAACCAGTATACGATTTCCTATTAGTAACCTAGGCCTTATCTCGCACCGTTACTGAGATACAGCGAGTTAATGGCCAGAAATCGCAAATTTTGTCCACCCCCCTTTCATTTAATGCCCTCGTTCGGGGTGACCCCCTTCGAATTTATGCAAAAGCTTTACGGTTCCTGAAACTAGAGTCTTCCCAGCAGCTGACGGTGAAAATTTGGTGATCCTAGCTTAGACCGTTTTTGCCTGATCCACCCGTGTGATGGACAGACAGACAGACGGACAGAATTGCGATGGGTAAGACGCGCTGAAAGCAGAACTGCTTTCGCGCGTAAAAATGCATTATAGGCACGCATCACTCGCATACCTATAGGTAGTTTTATAGCATGTTTATCACATACGAAAACGACACAGGCATGAACCATCAACCCCAAATAGCATATATCTTTCGTCACTTTGATCAGTCTTCAAGACGAATTTGATTCTTTTTGCGGCGACGTCAGAAAAATCAGACCCGTAGCTGATCAAAGTCAGACAGATGAAAGAAGATGGAGATGTCTTGCCGTGAGACTTCAGTTATTCTCATCCCGATGGCAGCTGACAGCACTACACGCACTTGTACATCAATTCGCCACCGGCTATACTTTATTTCCGTTTCCTGTAGCACGCATCAGGTAACATTCATTATAACGACGGCAGTTGTTGTCTTCCTCTTTTTCGTGCTGCAAAAGGCACAATGTCACAAAGTCGTTTCGACGCATAACCCTTTTGTGCACACACTGTTGCAGATAATTACTACTTAGGTAATATCTGACAAATTCTGATTGATTGACTGATTGATCAATCACGTTACGTATCCATCGCGCCGCACGTGTTTGATGGTCCCAAAATCGATTTGGAGATCAATTCTATTTTGCGCATCTCTCACGTCAAAACAGACGAAAAGACGAAGAGATGTATACAAAGACTGATGCTAAAAGACAACGGAGAAAAGACGACAGCTAGGAAGTCAACAATTAATATAGAGCATTAGCGTGTTCACGAAACGTCTTTTAACGTACGTCAGACAAATTTAACGAAATGCTTGATCGTGCACAAGCGCTGACGGCGAACAGAGGCAAGTGGCGCTAGTCCCAGCAGCTAACTTTGCGTTGTCAATTGCCAAACATGCAGTTTTGTTAGAATAATACACAGGGATTCGCTAAGGTTAGTGGCATTATTGAGCGATTAAATCTTTTTTATAAAGTCGGGAAAACCGCACACGTGACTCTTTCCCCTCGACGCAACGAAGAAGACGCCATCAAAGTTAACTTCAAGCACCGCAGATCCGCTATCGCTTTTATTTGACAAATATCGAGCTAAGCAGATACGGCTCTGTCTCACTCCAGAGAATCGACGCTTGCATTAGCAACAAGTAGAATATTAAAGCAAGGAGCGCCTCTGCAGTCGGTGTACTGTGGTCTTCTTGTGTGTTGTGCATGAGTTCGTAGCAAACTGACATCAAAGACAACGCACGGCGCCATGTCGTCGATTGCAGCGGCTTATCACGACAACCAGCAGCTGCTGTAACAGCAGCAGCAGCAGCAGACCTTCGTGTCCTGAATGCAATCAGGCCGTCTTCCACACTACTATGAAGACTGGCTCATTGACTGCCCAACCTTAATACAAGCTCGATCTGACATGTTTGGACTTCATAGTCTGTCACTGGACGTGTTCTGCAATCTGTGCATCTCGGTGGCAGGGCGATGCCATAGCCCTCTAAATGTAGAGGGCTGTGGCGATTCACTCTGTTCTGAAAAGCGCTCTGGCACGTGCGTCATCGTCAACAGCAACAGCAGCAGCACAGCAGCAGTACGTGAAGTAAAGAGTGATGGATGTCAATCCATTCACGTAGAGTACGTACAGAGTGTAGCTGGCGGACAGTCAGACCGGAAGACCGACCGACGCCACGCGTCATGGATACGTGAACCTTGCAGCCCTGACTGAGTGCAAAGCGTGACTTTCTGCTTCCGTCTACAGGCTGCAGCCAACACGTCACGATTAACGTTCTTTCACTGCTGCATCTACGCGATTTTTAAAAGGCGTAGCTTTTCATCTCAAAGCTACGGAGCGCCACCTGCCACACAGGATCACACAGAGTGTTACCTGCCATCCGACACCGATAAACGTGTCTCGCCTCAAACCCAGCCAGAGAGGCCGGTCCTCGATTTACCTACCCCGGAGGGATGGAAGACTGAGTTGTCGTTGGTGATACCGAGACGGTTTACCAGTACACAGCGAGTCACCCATCTACGTAGTAACCACACGACAGCGACACGACCGGAAGTCGAACCCACCGCATCGCGATGGCAAGTCCAATGTCCTACCGTTGGACTACGAAGCCACCAACAGACAACTGCACCGGGACAGAATTATGTCTTGACCATCCCCGCAGCTTACACCCGCATCCTTTCCGCATCCCCGCAAACTTTCTCTCCTTCATTCCCGTCATATCTGCCCCCATCCCCATCGGCGCTTGGCGGTTTTTATCTCGACACCGCATCCAAGTCCGGTTTTATGACGCTGGTCTTTTGCGCATGCAGTAATGCTTATAAATTATAGCAATGCAAACAATAAGCGACTTCATGCACTCATTACTGTCAGCGTAAAAATGGAATGAGTCGAAATTTGACCGTAGTCGACTATTTCTGCAGTTATACCATACTTCTAGATTTCACGATCTTCTACAAACAACCGAAAAAACTGAAATGCAGTGAAAGGCCAACATGCATTACTACGCACGGTATCAGCGTTGTCGCCATCTCCAGCAGCGCTCCAGCATGAACGATGACGATGGACAACGTGACGATGAAGTCCCTCAACCCCAGTCCCACAGGCGTTTGATGCAAATGCACGCGCTATATTGCATTACATGAAAAAGTCATGCATCCGTTGCAGGCAATACGCCATAGGCCCCAACCGACGCAGTCCGCCTAGTACACATCGCAAGATCTACGTATATACACGGTTAAAAAGCTAGCGCAAAATGCGCATCGCGAATGCCTTGGCAAGGCTAATTGCTCGGCATATAGGGCTCAGCCAGTTTGTGCATTTACTTTGTGATGAAATCGCGGCGCGAAAAAACCATTAGTAACAGTACTGGTGGTGACAAATTCTGAGGTACCGACGTGGTGGTGGTCCAGCAACGTACGGCGGTTAATAATTGCGTAGTGAAAACTTAATGCGTTCTTCCTGGTAGACGCATAGAACTGCAACGTCACTTGTGACAGACGTGAGTTATGTTACGTCACATGACTGCTGCTGAGGTTTAATTGAGTTACACGTTGACGGGCTAATAGGCTTACCTGGCGCTAGGCAGTCGCTCTGCATCGCAGCACTGATACGCCACGTCCTATGATCACTCATCCAATCGCCGTCAGTGACCTTTAATCGAATTTAACTACCGAAAAGCGACGAAAATGAATAAATCGTCTTCTTGCCACTTGTCTTGTGACGGGGCTATAATACCCCTTCCGTAGACACTTGCAAGTGCAATGCGTCACATATTATGCTACTGCCCTGCAGTTCCTGAGGTCGACAGAAAAAAATCTTCCAGGTGAAGCAAACGAGCACGAGTAACAACAGCTACTGGCAAGCGTTAACGACGTCGATGCGACAGATGAATAATGAGATTAGGTGAATTTTATTTCTCCATCAAGCGAAAGCGAAAGCGCAGGTCTACTCCGTGTAGCTTCGTTAGCTTGAGAGTTTTCCTATACCTGACAGCAAAGCCGGGATGCACAGCGACTTAATTTACACCGCTCCCATCCCCCTAAAATCTTATACTTGTACTATATCCGGAGAGCAGTGGTTAAAGTGGCAGAGCGTCGAAGAGGCTCAGGGTAACGAGCGTCAGGATCAAGACACTGCAGACGTCGAGTCGCGTGGAGAATAGGAACTATGGGAAGACTTCATCTCCTCAGTCAGTTATCCACATTGCCGGGATCGCAAAAAGTACATGTATAATTATCTAAACGACAACAATCGTACTGACGCTTATTAGTAGGCCAAACACGGAAACGTATTTCAGCAGGGGTAGCCCAAATCTGAGCCGAGTCATCCTCCCGCTTAACCAATATGGAGAAGTGATCCTTGAAGTCCGATGAGTTGACTGACTGGTCTTTTGCTCCATGACTCCGTCACTGCAGCCGATACATTGCAAAACAGTTTCGAAGTTCAAACGTCGGAGAATACAACGTAGGCCTACCCTAATACCAAGTCGCTAACGGTATTTGTTAAAAATTAAAACAATTAAGATAAGCTTTGTGGATATTCTAAATGCGTAGGTATACTTTTTTGATGTGACGGTCTGAGATTACGTGTAGAACACGCTGTTACTTGTGCGTCGACTGCCAAAGCAGGTCCAGTTCGAATACTTGAAAATCAATTAGTCACAAATTCGCCAATAATTGATATATCTATATATTAGCCTACTCTTGATCGAAGCATCAGCACGGTTTGTTATAACGAGTCATATACCTCGCATTCTCTTCGCCGAAAAAACTTCACTGAACGTAAACACGCACTAATGACGACTGCAGGAATGCCCGGGCGATCCATTAACTTAAGCCGTCGTCGATCAGAAGCAAAGAAGTAAAGAAACGTAGTAACTCAGAGTAGATACCCGACTGCTGTGACAATTGATGGTGTACACCATTAAATTCGCACAGCACGTGATAAAACGAAAACCGGAACTTATATTAGACCAGCCAAGCCATGCCATGCCGTGCCTGCCCATTAGCCAGAGCGACGGTCATTACGCCATCAGATCGCACGCCGCTATGCCGCTATGCCGCTATAGCCTGATATCATGCTCAAAATTGCTTTGGGCATCATTGTTGCAGCAGCTCTCTATAAATATTTGAACAGTGCGCCATTTTCACAGCATCGCATTGAGCCGTCGTTTGTATAGACCCAGCTAACACAGCGCGTTGTGGGCTTTCATGCCAGCATGCAGCTTACACTCTAATCTCATGTCTAAATTCCATTAAGTCCTTCTACTTGAAAAATTAAGCAGGTCGCCGACAAGCCGCAGAAACAGGCTTCCGAAAAGTCACAGACTCTTCTGCTTAAAACGACCACGCAGACAAAACCAAACAGGCATTCAAACGATGAGCACCACTATACCGAACCGAACTGAAAACTAACTTCACTAAGCACCCGCCAGTAATCGTCTAAACGCTCGTCAAACGCTGGGTGCCTACTTACAATTCATGATTATCACGGCAGAAGTTTATTGAGATTAAATATACATTTAGTAAATTAAATACGCTGCAGATAGATGCCTGGCTGACTATCATAGCCGATCGACGTGAGAGGAGGTCTGTTTCCGGAGATATGATGACGTCATAACCGACAGCAGTACATGACCGACTGTATGAGTAACCAAGTAAATGCGAGCAGCGCTGCTGCTTACTTCGACGCACTCAACTATATTAGTATATACTAACTTTATAGTCTGCCTAGGTCTGCTTATTAGTGTTTATTACTCATAACTACGAAAGGTCGACCATCTGTTGGTCGCCAACGAAGTTGAACGAACTCCAGACTGGCAGCAGCAAGCTCTCAGCATGCACTCGTTAAGTTGAGTTCGCGGTGCGGCTGCAGACATAGCAGCATTCAGCTGCAGGGTCACAGCTCGGCGAGGTATATCGAACTCCACCGACAGCGTCGCAGACCCTTTCACGTTTACTGCTGGCTGCTTTTCGCCCAAGCCGAAAAATCATGACTGACAAAGAAATTCTGGACGTAAAAATAACAGCAGTTGCCAAATTTATTGCTAAAACAGCTTCTTAAAACTCAGATGCCAATGTAAAAAAATCAATTGTCATAAAAATATTACCAGTATCAAAAGGGTCACTGTTTTGGAAAATTCAACTAGTAAACTCTGCAAAACTGCAAAGTTTATTTACGGCTATCATTCGAAAATCGAAACGGCTAGAACACGTTTTTCGGCGCTTTTACGGCTACTGTTGTTAAAAATCAATTCGGCGCCTAAACCAAACTCGTCGCTGGCTTGGGGGCCTACAGCGTTGGGTTGGCGAACTATTCGTAGAGCCGTCGTTTCCAGTCGACACTCCGATTACCGACAGCCCGTCGCGGCGGCTTAACGCTGAACTCGGCCGGGCAGACTTACACGTTTTTTCGCTTACACCGAGCGACCTTCACGTGTCGAATCACATTCAATCGATGTCAAACTGCCTGCAGTGTCTACAACCAGAGGATACAGTGACGCCGAACAACGGCCGAAAAAATAATAATGCTTTACATTGTTACCAATGTAAACGTTCTTACATATATATATATATATATATATATATATATATATATATATACGATGCAATACAGGCTGCTACTGCTGATCTGCCGTCGCCGACGTCAACAGCATACACAGAGCGAAAAGAACACGAACGCTGCATACGGATCTATCACAGCACAATAGTGGATTACAAGAAATTTGAGCTAATGCTCACGAGACGCGCAAAAGCCTATAGCAGTTCCGGTTCAGTAGTTTAGCTGAAAATTGGGGTGTTCACGCTAAGTTAATATACAAATACCAAATTCTCTATCTGGATCGCAT
>Ga0209367_1002500_pt1 | contig 24306 bp, 8 predicted proteins | sample WorMetLIZISLAND2_FD_187412 | JGI IMG/M metagenome (GOLD analysis project Ga0209367, IMG submission 187412) | Marine gutless worms symbiont microbial communities from Max Planck institute for Marine Microbiology, Germany - Olavius geniculatus... ... | reverse complement strand
ATTAATTTCAAATTTTTTAACCCCCAAAAGGCACATCCTTGCGCGAGACCGCAAGTTTGAGCCATTGCACGCAAAAATCCGCCGAAGGGTCTGACCTGTAGGTGAGTTTCTGAAAAAAAGGTATATGGCTACAAAATTTTTTGCGTATATTTCACCCATTTGCCGGGAAGCCTCCTTGGAGGGATTTACATGAAATTTTGCATGAGAGGTCATCTCGCCGACATAATCAACCGTGCCAAATTTTATCTCAATCAGATCAGGGGTTTTGATTCTGTGGGGGGTCGAATTTTTGGCTTTCCCATAAGAAAGAGAAGTCACCGTTAACACAGGGCTTGAACTATCGTTCAGCTTGTGATGTTTAGCATGGGGGTTAGCCTAACAGTACGTTGATACATAAGTTCGTCTTTGGAATTTTGCTGGATCGCAAGATATGAGCAGATCTGAAAAAAGTGTATATTATAGATTTAGTGTGCAACCGTTTTAATAGACCATATTACGGGTCTTGCGACTTGCCTGTCTGTTAGACACGTAGAGACTCATATGAAGAAAACTAAAAAACGCAACGAAACTAAAATTTGTAAAAGCGTTTTAAAGGTAGCAGTAACCTGTGTGCTTATTTGCATTTCAAAAAGTCAAACAGCAAACTTAAAAGTAGCTTTAGAGTTGCACACCAATGTGACCACAGGCGGACGGCCACACAATGCAATCGGCAATCGGTGGACATATTTTTCTACTTCTTAATGTAATTCGCTACAAATAAATTGCCGTCGTTATTAGAGTATTAATTTACTTACTTACTCAGTCTATTGTGAAGGTGCTGCTGTCGGTGGTGATTGCTTGGTCAATTTGCGGTGTTCTGACTGCAACTGGCGCGATACCGAATGATCCCAGTCACTGGGCGTACAACACCAGAAGCGACACCAAGTTATCCGTGTTGAACGCTTCGCCCTGGTTTCAAATACCCTACCCGTGTATGTCACTGTGTAAAGGAGCGTACAGAGCGGTGTAACTGAACTGAGCTGAACGGACACGGTTTAGTTTTTTGACAAACAGATCAATGGTTAAGCATAAATTAAACTTCTTGCCCATTGGTCAGTTCATCAAAAACTAAACCGCGTCAGTTTAGTTTAGTTTAGTTCAGTTCAATTCATTCGGTTTGCACTTGAAGACGAGAAGTCGATTATTTCGAACTGTTGCGGATTTTTGTACAGTTTGTTGGAAATTTGTTGTAAGCAGCATGTTGTACACTAAATCCTCACCAAATCTAAACTAGTGATGTTTGTGCTTAATCGTGTAATGTGTCTGTCACAGTTCAGTGGGGTCTACCGACATTCAGTGTTGGGGGCTTCGTGTCAATAACGTCAGGAGTATTGGCGGGAATCGTAGAGTCTGTCGGCGACTATTACACATGCGCCAGACTTGCCGGGGCTCCCACGCCACCGGCTCACGCTATCAACAGAGGTAACAAGTCGCAATCACTAAGATTATGTTTAAAAAACTAACTTATCAATAAAAAACATTAGAAATACGTTTTAAATTTAATGACAAAGACAGAAAACGTGCGTAAAAACAGAACTAAGAATTCAGTCCAGTTTAGTTTAGTTTAGTTTAGTTTAGTTTATTTTTGTCGGTTTGTTCGTGTCTGAAGGCATAGCGATGGAAGGGGTCGGTTGCGTGCTGGCCGGAGTGTTTGGCAGTGGTACCGGCATGACGTCATACAGTCAGAACATTGGAGCAATCGCCATCACCAAGGTGCGTTAGTCAACACTCGACAGACCGCATAAGTCCCTACATCAGTATTGCGACACTCGGGGTTGCGCAGTAGCCTATTAATTTCATTTACTTACTTACTCAATTACGTGCAAGCATTAACATATTAGCATTATCGGATTTGCGGCGCATGTGTAACGTTCATGATCGTATGACAAAAGAGTACTGTTCTCCATTTGGAGTGTAAGGCTTTAAGCATATGGGCCTTCGAAAACGACCAACATTTACGGGAAAAATGTACCGAAATCACGAGAGAAAATCACAAACGCTTTGTGACAAAATCACCAAATAAGAGGCAACAAAAATCACAGGCGGGGCGCTCATTAAACCATTGAACAGTGGTAGCGTTTTGCGTTGCCGCTCACTACAATTCAGTAAATAAATTAGAGAATAAAATAATCAGTAAATAAGTCGTACGTCTCAAGTCTTGGTCTAAAGTGAAGAGTGTGACACACGGCGCGGTTCCAGGTTGCAAGTCGGCGCGTGATCGTCTACAGTGCGTTCATCATGTTAGTGATGGGCGTCTTCGGAAAATTCTCTGCACTACTCGTATCGATACCGGAACCGATAGTCGGCGGAGTCTTTACCGTAGTGTTCGGCAAGTTCAACCTATTCTGTTCTTGCTACATATACCCATATCGTTTAGCTATGTATGCCGTGTCTTAGTAAACATATCAATAGCGGTTACTTTTCTACGTTTTGCTTTTTTTACATTGCTTATTGGTGTTTTTGTCGACATTCCGACGTCAGAAGCCGAAATTGCACAAAATCAAACATCAAAAGTAAATAGAATGTTTTTTGTCGGATTTCTACAGGCTTTACATAGATCAAGCTGATACTAAACTCATTGTCATGTATGACGCCTGTCTGCAGAAAGCTCTGAAGCAATGAGAAACTATGTTTTGGTTGCTGTAAAGGCATTATCGCTGCAGTGGGCGTGTCCAACCTGCAGTACGTTGATATGAATTCGACGAGAAATCTCTTTATCTTCGGCGTCTCCATCACTCTGGGACTGATGATACCTGGCTGGCTTGAGCAGAATGGCAGCGCCATCAATACAGGTGAGTCACGTACAGGTGTGCCGATCACCTGTTTTCAAAACTTTTATTATTTACTGTCACGAGCTATATCTGGAGTGGGATAAAGTGCCAACTCCAGTACTTTGATTTGTTCTGCAATTGCTGTATCGTTTTGTATTGTGTTGAACAGCAGACACACTACGTATAGTTTAACATTTCTTTCATTTTTTACAATCTATGTATTGCATAGGACTGACGACGGAGCATGCTGTTTATGATTGGATAGCAACAAGTTTTACGATCAGCATTATTAATTGCACCATTGCTATAAGCCTACTAATTAATTACTATGCCTGCTGCTACTGCTTCTACTGGTGTTAGGCTATTAGTGAGTGACAATGCCATGTCTGGGGTGTTATGTTTTCAGGCGTGTTGATGTTGGATCAGTTAATCACCGTTCTAGCAAAGACGGGTATGTTCATCAGCGGACTAGCGTCTGTCCTACTGGACAACACAATTCCAGGTAAATATCATTATCACGACGACTAGGTTATTGTGTTGTAAATACAAAAAGCACTGCAAAAGCACGTTGCAAAATAGTTAAAACACAAAAAACTAAAAATTAAAAACCGCAAAATAAAACGATAAAACAAAAAACAGATAATCCGGATAATCATGCATTTTCTAATTTGGTAAAAAGTATTTCGCTTTCATGAGATGGTCTTGTGTAAATTTAGATGTCCCAAGCAGTATTTAGACCATATTCATAGTAGTTTTTTTTTGTACCGAAACCAACAATGGCTTTTTAGCTTTAACGTGACAATAAACTAGTCATGCAGTTTTGCGTACTATTTTGCTGGCTAATTTTCTTTGAGATACTGTCATTTGCTAGTACTAAGTTTTGCGTAAAGTGTTATTGCTGGCAGGATTGCAAAAATACAGCGTTAACCCAGCTATTGGACAATTCGCTCTTACAGCATTGCGAGCGGGTTGATCAGCATTATAATAGCACTGGCAAGCTGTGGCTAAAAAGCTGTAATATAGCCTACCTCTGTGTACAGGTAGTACTGAAGAGCGTGGTCTGACAGTCTGGCATCTCGTTAGCTACAATCCCGATAATGATAAAGACGAAGACGATAATAATGGTGAGACGGTTGGCATGACAACGTACGACGTGCCGTGGATAAGTCCAGTGATAAAGCGCAGTCGCTGGACCAGACACATCCCGGTCTGTCCCACGTTTACCGGCTTTCGCTTGATCCGATGCGACTCCTCGAAACATTGATGATTAAACCGGCGCAGACACCGCATTCATAGTTTTTACTCCTCGCGCGCTACGTAGCGAAGAGGAGTATATGAGATCAGTGTAATATTAATGATCAACCGACGACTGACCTCTGTTCCTGGAAGAGCCTTCCTGAAAGAACTTCAAACGGCCATATCTCCATAAGGTGCTAGATAGACGCATGGTCATAATGGACCACCCATAGGAAGTCAACCACCGCGAGTCGAATTGTCACGTGATCGATGACGTCACGTGACCCCAAAAGATTAAGGTCGTGACCCCATTATCTTTGAGGCGCCTTTTATAACGGTGCCAGATGGGCGGGAGACAATTTCCAATAACGACTTCGACGACAGTCACTATTTGTATAATATTAGTCCGGTTTCAAATTGACGGCGGGTCTCCAATACAAGTTGAAAGGTACGAAAAAGCACTTAGAAGAATAGAAAAAGAAAATAATGCGCGCGAGGAGTACATTAGATTGGTCACAATCTAATAATAATTCTTGTTCTGTTAATAACGTAAACTTGTTAGTTTTGTTATAAACGTAAATGTTTACAGATTTGCTATCATTAATTGTTAGTTGATTAGTACTTAATGAATTTATTATTGTTAATTTATTAACAATTGCTTTGATCCGAAAAAAGTCAATCAGAGAAATCAAGTAAGACTTTTAAAAAACAGTCCTTTTGCAAATAAATCAAACTTGCCAATTTTGTTGCAAGCCTAAACTATAAAAAGTTGTGTTAAATAATTAATTGTTGGAAAATTGCTAGTTAATTATTGATTAACTTGCATAGACCTAAAGTCACAACTCTGGTTAAATTGACATACCAAAATCATGTAAACTGAAAACCTGTATCCATTAGTCAACTGGACACTAAATCGAAATGCTTTTAAAAAGTTTTTTTTGGCAGAGTTTGTTGCAGTTTTCGAAAATAACGTGCGTTCGTAAAATTTGTTGTTTTATTACCGGACGTCGCTACTACAATGCGCGATATAATTTACGATAATTTCGTTCGCCCATCTGTCTGTATGTTTGTCGCACTCGTCTAGCCTACTGCTGACTCTAACTGTCGCATTGAGCTTCTATTTTTTACGCTTTTCCGTTATGTTAAGATAATGCAATTTAACTCATAACACAATAAAAGGAGCAATACATCCAGTTTGTGTAATTTTTTGTGAAAAGCGCCGCACGTAAAAATTGAACATGAGATAACATGAGATTGAACACATCGTTAATTATTGTTGGCATTTTGTATATGCATTGAGGCGTCAAAAACTTTCATTTTGTTTCTACATTATTTTATTCATTTAATCACACAAATCACCAAAACAATGAGAAGGTTTGTCATTGCTAACGCAAAATAAAATTAAGCTGTAAAATATGTATAAAATTGATCAGAGCCATTATACAAATTCACAAACGATTGTGAACGATTGCAGAAAATTGTGGAGCTCTTGATATCACTTTTTTTTTAAAATTGTAATACAATTCAATGGTTGTCGTTATTGCAGTCAAATTGCGTTATGTTAAAATAATGCAATAGCTCATAAGTCATATTACGATAAAAGAAACAATATTTCCAGTTTGCGTAATTCCGCGACGACTGTGGAACGCGCCACACGTAAAGCATCCAATAACGTAAAATTAAACACATCGTTAATTATTACAACCAGCATCATTCAAAAGCTATTACCGACTTTGTTATTAACGTTCTGTTTGTATATTGTCAGTGGCGTATTTAAGGGCCCTTACGCCTACCCCTTCCGTCCCTTCAAAAATGAAAAAATTAACGAAAAAATCACAAAAGAAATGAATAGTACATGCGAAATGCTTTTTTACACCGGTCCCTTTACATGCCTAAATACGCCATTGCGTTTTACCGAGAGACCAACGAAGACAGCATGCTGTCAGAAGTAAACTGAACTCCCTTGGTACAACGAAATAAACTATATTGCCAGTTCCTTTGCTTGGTACAGTCCGTGCAGCGACGCAACTAAAAATAAACTAAACTAGACTAACGTATTTCAGTCTAGTTCAGTTCATTTTTGCCGCTCTGTACACTCCTTCGCATGATGCCGTTTGTCGTGGCTAGACGGTTTCATTGTTCTGAGACTCGCCGATTGGCTCCAACTTGTTCGCGTCAGAAGGACCGGTGCCAAGCATGAAGTCGAACGCGTGCGGCGCACTGAACAGTACGACCAATGTGACGCCGACTGTCTATAGGAATCCTTATCCAGTGGTTAGATCGTCATCTAGTGAACGACCAAGTGGTCATTCCAAAATGGTTATTATTCCCTGAAAATAGTGACAGTTAGTAGTCGATCTTAATGTGTGTATAGCTCACTGTCCGACCACTATGATCATTGTGACGCCGACTGTATAGTGAGTGGGAAAATCTGGATCTCTGTGTACTAGGAAAAAAGGACAATAGGTGACACGCGCCGAGAGTTAGCAAGCGAGTGCATAGACTAGGGCATGGCGTGCATGATGCCTTGTGACGCCGACTGTGGTAGCCACAAAGATAACCAGAAGAACTCGATCAACGACCGTAGCTACGACCTGCCACTCAACCCTTACACTCATCTGTCTGTCTCTCTCGGCTGCTCGCGCATCGTTCGATTTCATCATTCTTTCCACACGTAGCAACGTTCGGTGGAACTGTTGTTCCAGCTTATTTCGTAGACTACGACAACGACAACAATAACAACAACAACAACTACTACTACTATTGTTACTACTACAGTTGTTCCAGCTGATCCTGTCCGTTTAGCATCTCGTCGTTGGTAGTCTCGCGGATCAAGCTTCTGTTTCTGGATTGTCGTCGCTGTGGACAAGCAGTGCCGGCAGCTGTGTCGATGTAGAAAGGTTGGCCGGGTCGACTAAAGTAAGCCGAAGAAAGAAGTCCACGATAATGATAATTTGTATGTCATGTCTGTCTGCCTGTTTGTCTTTCCCTGCAGTCTCGTCTCTCTATCCCTTTGTTAATTGGCCTGTAAATCTCTTAAAATAAGCCGAAGAAAGAATTCCGTTCTGTCGTCGTAGGTTTGATAAGTCCATCTCATGCTGCTGTTGCTGCTGCTGAGACGGTTGCAGAGGCGAGACCGGAGAGTCGACGTCTTCTTTGTAACCCGCGTTCTACAGCAAACACTCCACTAATTACTAATTCGGTATGTGTTTTTATTTAACTATTTTGTTACACACAATGTGATACATTAATCAACTAATCTTTTTGCGGTTTTCTAGTGACCATTTAAGATGACGTAGCTGGCTTTTAAGATTCAAGTGGGCGTGATTTTCCGATACTAAGTCTATCAAATTCACGGATAATAACTTGGCTTACGATTGCATGCAGAAAATTAAAATAAACATCATTGCATGCAACGAACAACTATTCAAAACGTCTACATATAATATATTGTGACTTATTTTATTACAGAAAAAACGATGTGTTTCGTCCCATTCCGAAGACAAGGCAAACCTACAAGTATAGACCTGGACAAAGTTAACGACTGCGTCTCAAGTGATTTTTGGAACGATTGATAACAGGAAAGGGAAATATGGCCACAAACCCGGAATAATTTATATCTTGCACAGTGTGACAGACGTGATCGATATTCCAGCAGTTAACTTGGGATTCTAGACTACATGGAGAGAGAATAATGTTTTAGGCGATAACAACATTAAGAGATAAGTGTAATCGGAAACGTAAACCGTAAACGGTTTACGTGACCGTAAACGTAAATAAACATACTTATTTTCTCTATCTTTAAATCTATGACAAGACACTAAAATTTTAACAAAGTTTTCACCGTAAAAAGCTCTAAAAGGTAAAACACGTGGCCAGGCGATTGCGACCATAAAATACAAACGAAACATGTAATAAGTGGCGCCAAAGATCAGTTCATGAGTGTAGCCTACATATTCACGTAACTTTCAAACCGTATCTAATAGTAATTGTAAAACCTAAGTAGTATTTATAACGCGTATATATACACTGACTGGATTAGCGGTGAGACGTGATCGCAGATCGTTGTGCATGTCGTCACCAGTGTGTAACAACGCCGTTTGATTGTGGTGGTGATGATGATGATGATGATGGCAACTGTTGGTCGAAGGCCAACATGAACAAACATTTCCACGCGCCGACTACACAGTTACAGGCAGACGCGACTTGGTGCAGCCTTTCCATAGTCACAGGGGAGTATGTAGGCCTATAGCTCTTCCTGGGAAACCCATCGCAGAGCTACAGCAAGGGGTCACCTGCCACATGGGATCACACAGTGAGATCTACCACCCGGCAGGTAAACTCGTCCCGTTTTAACCCAAGCTATAGGCTGGCCGGTACTCGATTTACCTATACCCAAAAGGGTGAAAAGCTGAGTTAATTTTGTTGGTTCGTTATCGAAATAGTTTTCCTGTCCGCAGACAGTCGTCATTATAGTAACCACTTGATAGCAACCCGAACGGTAGTCGAACTCACGACCCAACGTCCAAACGGTTAGCCTACGCCACCAAGCCAATTTCGAAATCCGTTTTGTCGACTGACTTTTTGCGATAAAAACTTTAAACTCGTTTGTATGCCGTTAGTATGATGTATCTGTGAGAAGTACTCTTTTTGTCGGTGCCTGAACCAATTAGCTCACTTAATCACGTTACGTCTGGTTGAATTCTGATCACCAACTTGTATAAGTGATCGTTCTTTCTCTAACTATTTATCTGCCTCATGCTCGTCTGTATGAACCGCCAAAAACATAAACTCTTCGATAATGCGAAATCTTATTCACCACATTGTTTAAGTAATTTTAGTTATTAATATGCATGTAATTTTTAAAATAATTTTTTTATGTTCGCACCACAGAATCACAATGTTTCATTCGTTCTTGCTTTCTTGCACTTTATTTCTCTGTCTGTGTTAATTCTAATAATAATTACTAAATTACAGCCGGTACGACGGCGTGTAATTTTCAGCTTGGTTAGATTTTTCGCTCCACAGTAAATCTACATCCATTTTGCGACAGTGTTCAAAGCTGTAAACCATATATTTCAGCGAGCAAACTAATTGAACGCGTCGCCTTAAAAGGTTTTGTAGTCGTACACCGTAAAAACTGGCTTATACGGCAATCACGTTGAAAGTATTTAAGACTAAACACCTTTTAACGTTGTTTGTGATTCTCCATTATTTATGTACTGAAAGTCGGACACTGTAGTTTGTAATGCGACCATGAAATGTTTTATAGGCCTATGGCACTATACAGCGATGCCGTTAGTTAAAAATATTTAGGAAACCAGAAAGTTGCAATTTGCCGACAGAAAGCTGCAAATTTCCGACGAAAGGGACCTTGATTTTTCACAAGTTCAATTTTGTTCTTACTTTTTTGCAAAATGGAGAAATTTTAACCCTATGTTTGTATTCGAAACGAAAAAATCAAAAGACAAGAAACTTTCGACAAGATGATCGAGATTTAGGGGGAAGGGTGCAATGCCTTTATGCTCTCTACCACGACGCCACGGGGGCAGCAACGTTTTACATATGACATGCTAGAATATAAGCAAGTTATCTTTGTACCTGTGAATTTCTCATATAGCCGTGTAAGTCGACCTTGATGCAGAAGAACCTTGCTAGATAGTCGAGGCAGACGGTGCGCACGACGGCCGGCACTTCTCGGCCGCTGTTCCCACCGTGATGGATGTTAAGCGTCAACACAGTCATCGCCGTCGCAAACGACACTATTGCGATCGTTATGCCGTAATAAATACCTGCCAAATAGTAAACATTGCTCATACCATTTAAATACTTCGTACTTATTATGCGGCCGTTCTATTAGGCCGCATTACGGGTTTTGCCCGTTTGTCCTTTTGTCCGTCTGTCCCGTACGATGATATGACAAATGACAGCAATTGCTGCAGTGCAGCACAGGTCAGTCTCCAATCAATAGCAGCTATTGGCGACAGAAATTATCTCGAAATAGAGGCTCAGTGACCAATTTCAAACAGTTTCCACCCACGACTGGCAGTCGCCGGTTTCCGGTTAACGAGTCAGATTTCCATGGACGACGACATAAAGGACACACGTTTCGTCTGACATTGCCTTAACATTCGCCACCTGTATAAATCGTATTTAATTTTCATCATCATTATCGTCGTTGTCATAGAGACGGCACACTAAGAGATCCCTTTAAATAACAGTTTAATAACAGCAAACGATAGCTTTGAATGCACATAAGTGAACACTGACGAGCAGCTATATCGCCTACCTACAAGAGGTAGAACGTCGGATGTTGGCGGCATGTTTTCAGCTACGAGCATCAAGAAGACGGTCATCGAGAGCAGGGTAGTAATGCCCATTGACACCTTGGTCTGCACTCATCTGTCTCAGCAGCTGTCACTTGTGATGACGTCATCGCCGTAATCTATTTTAGCCCATTGACACCTTTTCTCCGGAGTCGCTGGGAACGTAGAAGCCAAGTAGAGCGACGAGTGTGATGAGGAAGCAGGGCATTATCATGTCTGTCTGTCTGTCTGTCTCTCTCCCTCTTTTTCTCTCTTCTTGTGTCTCTGTGTAATAAAAACACAGGGCATGATCATGTTGAACACGTAGAATAAAGGCTTGCGACGCATCTGTACGGTGTACGTGATGTCGGGATAGGGTTCGGCGCAGCACGAGTAAAAAAGGACGTTGCGCTCAACGTGCATCTGCACCAGCGTCCACTCGCTGTTTGGGATGTAGTTCGATACGTCGCCGTCCACTCCAATCTTCAGTAGATCCACCTAACGACGTTCAACAGAAACGACGACATTCATTCATTCATTCATTCATTTATTCATTCAATTAGTCAGTCAATCGTAACTACCCAAAGTAACAGAGTTACTTCAACATTGAACAAATTAGCAGTTAAAAATAAAACCGTTTGGCTAAACACTTGAACAACTTACATGTAATAGTGATAATTAGATGACCGGATAATTGAATTTGTTTATAGACGGATTTTGAGCTGTTGGCAGAAGATCGTCTCTTTGTAGTGTCCCTTAGAGTGGACAAAAAAACGGACTGTGCGTTGCTAAGTTGACATCAGCATCACAAAACAGTAACCATTTTCGTATTATCAACGGTTTGTCCCCAATGTTGAAGAAAAATTTTGAATGTGAATTTTGACCACAACATTTTTCTTGCATCTCAAATCTTGACTTCTTAAAGATTTATTTGCAAACATAATTATTAAATCCAGAGTATTGACGTAAAGTCAAATGGGTTTCTCACCCAATAATTTCTCACCAAATACGATAATACCGTAAAAATAACAGCGTAAACAAAGAAGAGATAGGAAGTTGGGACTAAGCGTGGCGTGATAAAGTTTGTCAGACTCAGCGATGCAAACAAACCTTATAGCCGTCATAGGTCCACGACGCAAACTTCATCGTACAGTTCTGTTCGTCAAACGGAAAATACTTGACGTTGATTGTTGAGTCAACTCATAGGTTGAGACAGTAACTTATGAATAGAGTGGTAAATAAAGGTCGTAATTTGATGGCTGCTTATCGTTTATTGATTACTTGACGTTGATGTTGCACGAGCTGCGAAATATCACCATAGACAGCCACGTCACGTTCCCGTCTGACGTCACGATGACGTTGGTGCTGATCGAAGATTTGTAGGACGACACGTCAGCGCTGACGTCACCGCAACACAATAAGCATTATGTTCAGATTATGCTTTGGATTCGGATTACCCGACTTGAGTCCAGAGTACTGCAGGACTGCAGGACCTGGTGATGTCGGTAGCGTAATGCGGTTCTCACAATAAAACTACATCAGGTCTTTACCACTGCTGCAGATAAGCCTCATACCAGTTTCCTGTTAGTTTATTGCAAACTTCAAAACACTTGTAGCGCAGAATGTCGACTGCAGAGATTCGTACACCACTACAGTATGGTGACTTGGTGGCGTGATGTTTGAACGTTAGACTTACGAACAAGAGATCGTGGGTTCGACTTCCGATCGGCTCGGCTCGTTATCAAGTGGTTATTACTTGGATGAGTGACCGTCTGCGGACAGATAAACTAACACGGTACATAACCAACGGCCAAGGTCAACTCAGCCTTCCTTCCCTCGAAGATAGCTAAATCCAGTACCGGCCTGCTCGGCTGGAGTAAGGCATGTCACGTTATATTAATGTCAAGTGGCAAGCAACAGTGCGTGATCACATTTGGCAGGTGACGATCGCTGGCTCTGAGAGGGGTTTCCGTGAACACGCCCTTCAACCTTTATTCTTGTATTGCAGTTCTACCGCAGTCGTATTCACAGTGAACAAAGTTTTGCTAATTTTATACGTTCTATAATGGCAGAACGCGCTCTTGTACCGACATGCGTATAGTCTGTCAAGTCCCAAATTACTTGCAGTTTATGTTTAATACAATCACTAAACAAAAAAAATCATTAGCAACGGCACGAACTTGTTATAAAGCAGCACGTCCGGCTTCCAGATAGAACTGTGCGGTATCCGCAGTACTTTAACTCCTCCGTATTTAGCAGGATCCCAACGCAGCTTGTAGTCGATCCACGCCTACAACAATTGCACGCCGTAGATGTTTAGTTATTAATTTTTTTTGTTCCTTGTATAACTATTTCCCCTTGAAATGATTTCCCCAGTCTCCATGCAGCTACGAGTTCTGTTTTTTACTGTCGCGCTGATGACAGCTTGTTCGGATAAGTATAACAAACTTAGGCCTATGTGTTGCACCTCTTCCGCGGCGAACTAAGCTAAGAGCCCTTCTTGCTCATGCCCAGAGGCGCTCGTGTTTGTTATGGCGTTAGTTTATGGCAATCAAGCGCCATTTGCGATGTTGTAAATCGCCGTGGGTCGCAATCACGAGATCAGCAAGCCGTCGGACCACCTTTACATAGTATAACGATGCATTCAATCACCATACTATGTCGTAACGACGACCTTTGACAGGCAAATATTTCAATAATTTCCAATATTCTATGTGGGGACACAAGACAGCCATATCACCTCATAAACGCCATGGACTGCTTTGATTTACTGCGGATTCGATGTGAAAGTTGCACAACAATTAAGTTGCATAACAAGTCCACAACAAGTCAAAAGCCTCCAACAAATGAACAACATCGGGGCATGGGCATCAATCGGGAGAAAGGGGCTATAGGGCGGCCCCACAATATTGGACATGTCCTGTAGTGCAGTCGAGGTGGCTTGGATCAATATCTCAATCCTGACATTTAAAATCATATACGCTTGTAAGCGGCAAAAGCATGAAAAGATCAACAATTTCGTCGCATTCTTGTTACTCAGAACTCGCTATCTTTCCACCCCTCTGTGAGTCGGATATTACGCATAAAATCATAAGATTCGGCTGCAGTGTTGTCTACAACAAACAAAAGCAATAGTCTCTTACTAATATCATCCTGCGTGCGAAATAAACGTTAGTTATGTTTGCTTATTCGTGGCACTAATGGCCCAGTCGCCAGCCATTACCCACTCCTCCAGTCCGCCAAAGTATTAAAACGTCATCCGAGGCGCAAAAGCCGGATGATGCGCATTATACAACTCCACATAATAATGCACCCACTGACGAGTGGTTACTATGAAATAAACGAGCGAACCTGGTTCAGCCAAGAGTTGGTCGTTATAATCTGATTCTTCTCGTCCTACAGAAAACACAAACATTGATGATAAATAGGCAGATCATCTAAACCTCGTATACTTCAATACAGTAGACATACACATTCTTTGTCATCCTTTAGAGACGTTAATGTGCTCACTTACTTACTTATTGTGTTCGAGTATTGTGAGATTCGCTTCTGTGGCACCGTGGCAGAATAGCAAAACAACATATCTACACTGTTGTCTATGGCAAAGCATCATCATCATCATCCCCGGACTGGAGCGTAGCCGTCTCCACTAGCTGTCTCCATCTTCCTCGATTTCCAGCAAGTCGCCATGCCGAATTCAGACCATAGTTAAACGGCTGGAGGTCAGCTTCTTTGGTGCGGATCCAGATTTGGCGTGGACGACCTGAGCGCCGCTTCCAGTCCTTGGGGAGCCCGCGAGCCGGCGTATGTAAAGCTCTGCGTGTCGCCCATTTTTGCATTGCCTGGATGAACGGCAGCAGTTGCGGTGGAGAGCCGAACACGGCTCGGAGACGTACAATAGCAATTCAGCATTCGAAACATGATCTGTGTTCGCGTCGAAGCCCATGTTTCAGAACCATAGACAAGGATCGGTTGAATGTAAACACGATATAGCTGAACTTTATTAGAGATGGAAATGCTAGAAAACTAGAACGCCATATTCTTCTGTTAAGCTGATTGAAACAAGATTTGACCAGACCGATCCTGCGAACTTCCGGTTCTGAGCTACTAGTGATATGGATTTCTGAGTCAAGGTAAACAAAAAACTCCACGATGTCCACCGAATTGCCTGAAACTGGAACGGACTAGGGGCAAAGTAACCATATCTATGCTAGATTAGATCTTGGTCTTCTGCCAATTAACTTCCAAACCCAGAGGGTGCGCTCTATTCTTCAGCACCTCCAGCGCAAGTAGAAAAATCTCAAGCATTTCAGCGAGGAGTGCGACGTCGTACACATAATCGAGATCGGTGAAGGCCCCTGTAACCAACGACACCCTCCCCCAAAATGTCTCTATGAAATTTTTGTTGAAGAACCAAATCTACCGGGAGAAGAAAATAATGATGGAGCAACTGTACAGCCTTGCCCAACACCACAGCTAAAGCGAAACTATAGTCTGAGCATTATCTTTCAAGACGCACGCGAGAACCGTGTCCGTGTAGAGATCCTTGAACATGTCGACGAATTTCAATGGTATGCTAAGACTACTCAGCAACAGCCAGAGCGCATTGCGGTCTACGGAATCAAAGGCAGCCGAAGGTCGGCGTAAGCAATCCACAGTGATCGGCCATGCTCACGACGTCCTTGCAGTAAAAGATTAAGCAAAGCAATGCGGTCTACAGTTGACCATCGTGACGTAAAGCCACTCTGGCAAAACATCCTAACTACAAACTACACAGTTTTTACGCACGAAAGCAGCTACTGCTTTCAGCGGGTCTTAGCCAACGCAACTGTGTCTGTCTGTTTTTCTGTCCGTCTGTCACACCGGTAGATCAGTCAAAAACGGTGCAAGCTAGAACTACCAAATTTTTATCGTCGCTGCCCGGAAGACTCTAGTTTCAGGAACCGTATAGCTTTTCCATAAACTCGAAGGGGGTCACCTCGAACAAGGGCGCTAAATGAGAGGGGGTGGGCAAAATTTGCGATTTTTGGCCAATAAGTCGCTGTATCTCAGTAACGGTGCGAGATAGGGCCTAGGTTACTATTAATCACTAATAGGAAGTCGTACACTTGCTCTCGATTGCCACCGATTTCAATGACCTTGGATGATTTTGAACGATTAAATAAGTTTTCTTACTTTTTGGCGATTTTGGGCTGCGAGACACTTTTCAAGAGCGAATTGCGCTGAAACCAATTGAGATAGACATAGACAACCTGCGTGTGAAATTTTTAGCATTGAACGTAGATTTGGACGGTCTAAGTCTCGATTTTCTAGGTCCAAGGAAACCTGCGCACGAGGGCATCACAAATCGCAAATTTTGCCCACCCCTCTGTCATTTACCGCCTTCGTTCGGGGTGACCCTCTCCAAATTTATGGAAAAGCTTTACGGTTTCTGAAACTAAAGTCTTCCAGGCAGTCGACGATGAAGATTTGGTGATTCTAGCTTGCATCGCTTTTGACTGATCTACCTGTGTGACAGAGAGACATACGGACGGACGGACAGAATTGCGATGGCTAAGACGCGCTGAAAGCGGTAGCTGCTTTCGCGCGTAAAAATCGTAATGTATTCGAATGCATAGTAATACGGCATACAGTGCAACACTGTAGAGAACTCTGCCAGCGAGCGGCTATCGTACTTCTGAACCGCCACTTTCGGTCTTCAGACGGCGTCTCAAGACTTTCCTGTTCCGTCGTTCATATCCGGGCTTGATCATCTGACATTTTACTGACGTAGCACTGGAAATGTTACTATTTACGCTACCCTAAGCCTCATAACGACGACGGTGATGATGATGCACCACAGTACCAGGCCCGTCAAGAGCCACAGTGGGGTCCGGGGAAACGTTCTCTTGGGGCCCGCAAACATTTTCACGGGGCCCCTCTGGGGAGAAAATTTTTGAATTTTTTTTCAGTATGGTAGATTCTGGCGTAATCTATATTTCTGGCCGACGGCGCCCCCCCCCCAACGTCGCGGGGCCCGGGGTAGCTAACCCTCCTACCCCGCACTCTCGACGGGCCTGCACAGTACACTGGGTAGCCTGCAGTTTGCACTACAAAACTCCCGGCTAAGTAGTCAGTAAGTAAGGCGTGGGCGCCGCACTCAGTGGTCACGTGATCAGAGACACGCAATATCCTTGCCGTGTGACAGGCCGACATTAATGATAACTTTGACCACATCGCATGCGAACTCAGCTGCTGCTGCTGCTACTAAACAGCGGTTGGACAGACGGACACTTTCAAGAACGCGGAATCGCGCTCTGCAGCAATTTCACGGCTGCGCCATAAACCTGAACTCCACCGAGACATGCAACTCGGGTACCGGCCTGTTAGGTTGGGGTTAAAGCGTGGTGTGTTTTCCTGTGCACTAATCGTTTATGTTATGTTTGTACAAATTAACGTGCAAATTTTTATTAGTTTTTCCTTTATTTTATATGTTTCATTTGCGTAAGTTGCGTTTGCCAACTTTGTAATAAACGAACATGTTGCTAAGCGTATGTCGGTGATGAAAACTCAGTTTTTCAACCCTCAATCCGTATGACTACTTATTTTATGTGTAGCCTACGTCTCAAAATTTCGATGGAGAGCAGAGATTATATTTAGAACTGGCGCGGCTTCTAGTATGCAGACAGCGACAATTCAAACGAAATGCTACTAAAATTTACGAGTTTCAGCTGCTAAAAGCAGCACGGCTGTGAATGTCTCTTACATCCCGTTGTGGACCGGGACTAATGGAATTGCGGACTGGCTGAGGAGCGAAACTGTACGGATGCACTCGCACCTCTGATCACGGTTGAGTCTGATGGCGTATACAAGCCGTTGACACAAATAGTGACAGATGTCACGGTGCGATTAGATCGAGCGCTTGCTTGCAGCACGAAACAGACAAAAAAAACTACCGCTGAGCGCCTGGCGTTGTTGAAATGTAACTTCTTGTGCATCAACACGTAAATAGTCTTATTCTTCATTGGCACAGGCAACGTAAGGAGCACACACACAGACACGATGCACTGCACGTAGGTTACAATGTATAGGCTAATATTGTAGCCTATATCGCACAACCTTAGCTTTTTTCGTAATTCAGGCAGCAACACGACACTGCAGCCTCGTCTAAGATGACAAGATGTCACGCAGTGCACAAAGTCTGTCACTTTACGTAGTCATGTCATTGTGGGTACAACTGTACGTGACATCATCACATGACAGGCGACAATAATGGCAATGACACAGGTAGGCCTAATGCCATCATTTGTAGTCCGTCTGTCTGTTGTCTGTCCGTTTGTCTGAACATAGTAAGACAAAGCAAAAGATAACGCAACTTTTAACCACGGCACAGCTACGAGCGGAGCAAAATATTTATGCAGACTCACAACCTCGAACTGGCCGTAATTTGCAACCTTTAACACTCGAAAGACGTTTTACGATGTTTTACATCAAGTTTCAGATAGTACTCTGTACACACTAGACAATATGACACACAAATATTAACGTGAGCTTAGGAACTGACGAGCATAAGCTATTTCTGTACACCACACGGTCAAAATTGACGAAAAGAATTAGAAACTAAAAAAAACTCAAACTTGAAAGAAACTAGAAACTCAAAATACAGTAATTAGCAAAGTAACGTGTTGACAGTGTGTTCTTTATGTTCGCGCATGCCTCAGTTCTCTTAGTTTTGCAGTGACCGCTTTCGCCATTTGGAATACGTTTTATTAGGACATTCGCAGCTGTGCTTCCATCATGCTGTTTTTATTACCATCTCATAATAGTTTCTACAACCTAGCTTAATATGTATGCCTTCTTAATGCCTGACCGCATCACCCACTGCACTTCAAAGGTTTTTAATTAGATTCGCCCGGCTGCTCGCTGACATTGTACGCTCTGCAAATTTATTTCGGTCTACGTATATAAGATAATACCTATGAAACAGGCTAAAATTTGTGTACAAACATACGTTCAAAGAGTAGGATGAAAAAGTGTTAACAAATGATAGATTGTTCGAGCTGCTGTGAAATGAATACTTGACTCGTTGGCTTCGTCGAACCGTTTCTGACAGTAGGCTACCGGACGTCCTTCCGGCTCACTACGGTTAGTCGACACACGGACCTCCGGTTCCGCAGCACGTCACGTCACGTCTGCTCGTCTTCAGATAGTTTCTCAACGTCTCAGGACGTTTCTGTTACTTTGTTTATATCGTACTGACTTTCTCGTTTGAGATCGGCTAGTATGGACCCAATCGATACAATATTAAGCTAATTTGTAGGCAGCATCGCTGAAAGTATTAACGATGCCGGTTACTACGACAGATGTTACTGCAGCCTGGTTTTTCTCTCCGTCTGTATTATATCTACAATAGGTCAAACGCACACATTTTGTGCCATAAACGTCATTTGACAGGTTAAGATTTAACCCCACAGAACCTTGTATCAGAAGCGCAGAAAAACATATCTAAAACCTTAAAACCCCAGACCAAATCTGCATTGCAAATTGCGGCAAAATCGTAACCGATTGCAACATTTTACTTTTTGCTACTCTAGACACACTCTTGCTACTCTTGGCACTTGACAGTCAATCAGGAGTGACAACAGATGAGGTGCGTGAGTTGTGAACGAATTGAAGAGTTACGAGTACAATACTGTATTTGACTCAGCCAATCTGTTAAAGCTTTAGGGTGTTCAAATGTACGCGATAAAAAATGGAATAAAATAAAACGACCAAACAAAACCGCCGACGTCGACTCCGTTTACTGTTTATCGCATGAGCAAAACGCGACTTTACAAATTTGCAAAAAAAGTGTATTCTCTATCAGGGGTTCCCGCAACACATAAAACAAATAATGTCTTATATAATTTCCTAGCTTATTTGTCTTATTTTGTTGCAAATTTGCAAACCCTATTAGAACATATATGCCCGTCTACGTAAACGTTGCAACAGACTACGTTTGTTTTATGCAATTAAAAGTGTTACTTACTTACTTACTTACTTGCCTTGTGTCAAACGACGGTAGCTAGATAGCTAGCGAATAATAGCAGTGATGAAGAAAAGCAGGTTTACACTGAGTTTGACCGCGAGTAGTCGTAGAAAGAGAGGTGAGTCTGCTACTGGCGCAAACATCTCAAATTGTTAGCAAAACACTGAAGCTACACTACAGTACTTAGCACCGGTCGACAACATTTTGTTCTGGCGTTAAGAACCCGCGTAATGATTGCAATTATGCTTAGCATTTTGTTGCAATCGTGGACAAACCCAGAAAGAAACGGTAAGACAATCGCTGCCAAATTTCAACCTTCTGACGTTTTTCTACACTGTTAAAACAGTGCAACATTGTAGGCCCCCTAATATAAGTTATATAAGTTATCATTCACACACGTGCAAATTCTGAGAAGCTGCACAGATGAGTTGTGTAAATTATTTATCAAAGTGTAATCTAATTCACGGTGGTGTGGTGAATTTATATAGCTTATTTGCCACCGTTTCAATCTGTGCATTCGTTCAAAGTTACAGATATGTCCGCATATCGCCCGGCTTATGTCTGTACCCTAAAATCACTGTTGTGACGTTTTAGGCGTAATGTCAGGAATCACTTAAGCCGTTTAGACGAACAGGTTTACAGATTATTACTGTCAGCGCTGAAGGCGGCTAACAAGTGTGCAGAAACATCTCATCAAAACTCTGCGACATTTGACGTTTTACAAAATGAAGGAAACACTGACAGCAGCAGCTGCAGCAACAATCAGAGCTACTGTATGTGACGTCACGATAGCAATTATAAGAACATAGATGTGTGTTTATGTATTTATGGAATGCGAAAACTCATTTCCGCTCAATTAAAGATTCTAATGGCCAATTGGCCATACAATAACGTGATTCGTGCACCTATACTGACGGACTAATTACTGTCAAAAAAGCAATAGGTTAGCAAAAATAACAAACGATATTCTAATACTTGGACTCTTGTAAGAAACCGATGAACTATTAAAGACTAATTCAAAATTATTACTGTTACGTTCTGACAGTTTATTACATACATACAGTTATAATTATTACTGATCAGTAATCACTATTAGAATGGTATACACATAGATAAACGTCTAAAATTACTGTGACGTTTCTTCATTCAATATTTATACAATAATCAGAAACAGGTCTAAATATTATTTATGTGTATTAATCTTTAATAACCAACATCCAGGTTCAAGGTCATTAAAGTTACTTAGTGCCAAGATCGCAAACAAACTAGAAAAAATGTTGTCGATCCAGTGCTATCTACCTGGCTATACAACACATTGCATGGACACCTGTAACCCCGCTGTTCGACTGTTCGGTTTTGGAGCTGAGAATTGCCATTCTGCGCAAGACAAATTGCGCACCAATTTTGTTTTTCTGCGCATTTTTGCTTTCGAGGAAAGGCGGATAGATAAGCGAAAAAATTATTGCGGCCTATTGGCGCACGACAAAGCCAAATGGAGACGTATCATCATTTTCTTAATAATGGTGAGAAAGAATGAAGAGAAAAAGAAAAAAACGGTAGCTCAAAAATAAATAAATATGTGTACTCGAAAAAAGGTAGGCATAACTAGTTGAACATTTCTAAGCAATTACAGACAAACAACGGCTTGCCGCTATAAAACGCAGTCGTCTTCACGCAGTGCAACTAGTGCACTGCGTTTATCCGTTGTGTTTAAATGTATCTCTTCTATTATTTTTTAGTATTTAAACCTACTTGCAGTCAAAACAGACCATACAAATTCGTCAGCTTGCCACAGGTTTCCAACTGCTATACTCAATGCTCCCCGCGAGACTGATGACCTAATATGAGCAATATGCTAACCTGTATGACACATTTTACCACTGGGACTAATCAGTCTGAAAATAAGCACGAGTATGCAGTAGGCCTAGCACTGCATAAAACTGCACAGTCCTGCGTGAATTTCGAGCTATTGCCTTCGCCAGAGGATTTTGCCGGGTTCCGTCTGTCTGTTTGACAAATTACAGCCGGATGATTACTCAAAAAGTTACGAATTGATCCTGATGAAATTTCGCGCGGTCGTTTGGGATTCGAAACGTAAAAACTAGTTTGTTAGATGACTCATTCTTCAGATTTTGTTCAAGTTTTCGTCCGTGGTATATTTGCCATACATATAACGTGTGGCCCAACGCATGGATCAGAATGCAAACTAGTTCAAGCACGTGAGCTAAGGCACAGCACGAAAATTAGGATTAGCTGAACTGGCGTCTAAAAGTAAGAAAAGTAAGTAAGTAGAATGCAAGTCTATACAAAGCTTAACGTTAAAATTAACTTCTAAAACTAGACAGAGAATGTACACTGCGATTGAGAGCATCCGAAAGAAAAGTTCCAAGCAAATGGACCTAAACGCTTGTCCTGTGCAGAGTTGCCAAATTGGAAAAAGCAGCTTTTAGCGCCCAAAAATTGTCTATGGCGCTTTGCTTACTACATTTTGGGCGACGTTTTGAGTCAATGACTTCTACTAGGTTACAAATATAAAAGACAAAATTTGACCACTTTCCGCCATTGTTTGGCAACATTCTGACTCGCTGAATTTCCATACATGACAACAGTCAGCAGATCGTAGACGATCGTAGATGCCAATGCCATAGAACCTGATGTATACGTAATGGGCGACAAACAGCAGCAACTGACCACATACCGCGGCGATGTAGACCCCTATACAACAGTTTGATGTGACAGCGACACCAGCTAGCATGACCGGACTAAAGAGTCATGGTTTCCATGGAAGGCAACGCAAGAATAGATACCGTTGCGTCGTTTGCGTCAGCTGCAGCGTCCGTTGCGTACTTTCTTGTGTTTGTTGCGTGCGTTGTGCTGGATGGAAGCCAAGCTTAATTGTTTCGCTGAAATGTGGCTGTTCTGGGAGCCACCGTCCACCGATCTCTGGGTCGGTCGCCGAAAAGCAACGCAACGCAACGCCGTAGTGGAAATGCTCTTTAATTAACAGACAAATTATAAATCCAAAGCACTTACTCTACACTTATTAATGCTTCTTGTTAAAGTGTCCCGCAGTCAATTATTGCTGCTACAAGCAGTAAAATTTGAGGTTGTGCTTGACACATTACAAGTCATCGGAGAGACGAGTCTTCTGAGCAATCACTTGCACTGATACTGGTAATAAACAACGCAAAAAACAACAGCAAAAATTTTTACAAAAACCTGATTTATACACGCATACACACAAATGTAACCAACAAATAACTCACACACACACACATTATTTAACTATACCGATACATTTAACGCCGTCTGGTCGAGAAACAGGTCAGGTTTATTCTACAGTTCCCGAAATCCGCACGAGGCTGTGACATGAGGAAAAGCAACAATTACAGATCAACTTTATAGCTCGAAGGCTCGATTAAATCTGGCAAAATTGATCTGTCCCGTTACTTTATTAAACATCAGTTGTGCAAATAAGTCAACCGTAAAAAACTAAAAACGTCGATGTTCGTAAAACACGATAACGACTTGTGCCCAAAGAATCAAACTTAATGACGCAGGGGATACATTTTTAAAAAGTATTAAAAACCATTTTTAAAACTGTTTTTTGTTAGCTTTGTTACAAATTTCGAAATTTATTTAAACAGTAACGCATTTCAATAATGCAAAAAATCTAAGTTTGCAACAAAACGCTGCTATCCACTTAAGCCTATCGAGTCACTTCAGCCGGCCTTTGACAAAGAAATGATATATATTATGAAACAAAATGTTATAGATTACAATAGTGTAAATTTGCATAGATGTTTTTGGTTGGCCAGTGTTTCATGTTTAAGTCCAGACAGCGTGGACGAACTGTCGACCCTAATGATGACGAAAACGATATGCGGCTGTCGCCCACCGAACGCTAACGGTGTGCCTGGCAGCGAATTCACTATTTACGTGACCACCGCCTGTGTGGTCTGGCTGAAAAAAACGCCATAACACGCTGTCCCATTAACGCATGGCATAGCGTTAGCGCCTTGGTTCGAGAGCGCTCTGCAGTCGCAGCCAACGCTGTGCGATGTCTTTACGCTATCTAAGCAAAAAAACTTTAACAGTTTACAAAGCTATGTAAGGACAATATGAATCAAAACTCGAAAACAGCGAAAATGGTTTGGGGGCGATATTATATTGCTGAAGTTTTTTTGCTTTGATTTTTGCAGTTTTTAGACGAATTTTGTCTAAATTTTTGGTATTTGATTTCATGAGAATAAATTTATTTACTGTTTTTAGAATATTTTTGGGCGAGTAAAGGAAGTTGGTGCAAAGAAAAAATTATGTGTGTTGTAACAATGTCTGCTGCAGCCAATTTTGTCTTTGAATAAGAACGGTTAGTTGCCATGGCAACAGGAGTCGTCATAGGGACAAATTTAAATGACACCATCGGATAGCCCAGGCGGGAAAATAGCGAGTAGGTGCAAACAGCGCGCAATTATCTTTAGCGGGACCGACTTATAGTCAGTTGTGTCCCAAAATTCGTTGCCATGGCAATGGTGGTCGGCAGGGGAAAAATTTCAGTGACACCATCGGATAGCCCGGGCTCAAAAATAGAAGGGTAAGTGCAAAACAGCGGGCAATCATCTCTTACGGGGACCAAGTTATACCGCTTTGAACTCTCTATTGGCTGTAATGCAAAATTTTGCAACTTTTAAATGGTTGCTATGGCAACGGGAGTTGTTAAGGGGTACATTTAAATGACACCGTTAGATTGCCCTACCCCGAAAATTGGGGGTAGGTGCAAACGGCGTGCAATTATCTTTTACAGAGACCGAGTTATACCGCTTTGAATTTCCCCTAGGCCGTAATGCAAATTTTTAAAAATTGGGGCATAAAAAGAATAAATTTTAAAATTTTTAATCGAAAACATATAAGGAATGTGTCCGGCGTCAGGACGATTCGTTTGAGCCAG
>Ga0209367_1002498_pt1 | contig 24320 bp, 11 predicted proteins | sample WorMetLIZISLAND2_FD_187412 | JGI IMG/M metagenome (GOLD analysis project Ga0209367, IMG submission 187412) | Marine gutless worms symbiont microbial communities from Max Planck institute for Marine Microbiology, Germany - Olavius geniculatus... ... | reverse complement strand
AACGAGGCGCAGTTCATCCGCCTTCTTCGAAGAAGAAGCCGTTGACCGCTACCTTTATGCCTGGGTGAGGACTGGTGAAGGACTAGCGCCCCGCCGGTTTTCAAGCCAGAATTTCTATGTTCCCGGAACACAAACTGCAAGATGAAAATACACTTGTGTAAAGTACAGACTGCGGCATACGACCTACATGCAGGACGCAGCAGTATAACCAGCATACACACGGGGAGCAATTCTGCCGGTCGAACTTCGAGAGCGAAACATCACATATGAACATTTTAAGCGACTACTTAAGACATTTTTGTTCATTTGGCTGCAACATGTTGTGTTTTTTTGTTTAAACTGTACAGGCTACAAGTAGGTCCTACTGTTCCAGTCCCAGCGCCGAATTACGAATTGCTGACTCCATCAACCAGAGTTTCCGAACAGCATCAATCGAAAATGCTTTTATGACAGAAGTATCAAAAGGGTGCATGCCCCGTTGACATTCGCCCGAAAATACCTTGCCTTGCGCAAAACTAAAGCTGTCCGCGGCAGCCGCCGTGACATGCTGCGATATTTATATTTTATAGCAATGATGTTATGCCTATAACAGCATGCATCTTATCTCGCAATGGCAAAGTATCGGTAAATCCGATCTGTGATTTTGATATTTGACCTATGACCTTGAAATTCAGTAGGGACTGCCGAGGTGCATTTGCACGCAAAATTTCATCAAGCTAATCCCAGCGGTTCATGAGTTAGCCTATCGTGTCAGCCGAGAAAAAAAACAGGCGTGGCAGCAAGCTTCGCTTCAGCCGCACATAACGTTACTGGAGTTGTTTATTGTGCAAGTTTATTGCCGCACCTACCTACTCGTCGTTTGATTAACGGGCACCGGTAGAACGTTTTTTTTCCCGCGAACAGCAGCAACCATCTACAGTGTATGGTTGCTCAGCTCGCACTGCTACTGATAGCGCAACTTTTGGCTGCAATCGCGCGGCATACGACAGTGTAGTCTATGCGATCTAACGTGGTAGTGGTATAAGCTCGTACCCCTGACTGGTGAAATTCTGATAGCCAGCAAGCAGTTGTAGGTCTATGTCAGAATAACCCGGAAAATCAATGCCTACTCGCTGGCATTGTTTTCAGTCACGGTTCGACGCTCGTGCAATGTATTTGCATATTGATCCTCTGGCACCTGGGTCATGCTTACGTACATTCTGCTCTGATAGCCTGGTGTGCAGTAGATTCGGTCACTGAGTCTATTAGGCCTAGTACACATGCTTTTCAATGCTTCTGTAGAAATGACCCAACGTTCGACACGCATCGTGAAAGACGGTTGGACGGGGACGCATGCGGACAGTCACGCACGATAACAGCTTAACGAGACAACGACCATATATACACCGTGTCTCAAAAATACGCCACTTTATTTTTAAACACTGGCCGATTTTAATAACTTTTGGCATGCAACATCGTGAAGAAACTCGACGTAAACGACTGTAGTTTTTGTGGTCTCAATGGTTTTCTGAGCCGACGCGTGCGCTAGCCAGTACTAATTCATTGTTCTAAACGGCCAAATTACGGCTTCGGCATTTCACAAGGTAGTGTAGCAACAGTATTAAGGTAAGATGGGCAAATCTACAGTCTTTTACATCAAGTTTCTTCACGATGCCGCGTGCCAAAAATTATGAAAATTGGCAACTGTTTCAAGCAGTATGTTGGCGATCAACTATAGCTCGCACAGATTAAATTGCCATCGAATGCGACCGACGTCGTGTTAAACAGGAATGAGTTTGAAGCAAGCATTTTAAAGGCCAAGGCCACGGCTAAGGCCATTAAGTAACGGAGTCTAAAATGGGCTTTTTGCTAACCTATCTGCCCCAAATCAAAACTGCAGATTCATATTAATCATGCACGGTCATGGTCAGATAACAAGCCTATAAACTATAAACTATAAACTCATTGTACAGAGCACATTCGTCACAACTCACAAGTGACTAGAGGCCTAAGCGTCGAGGCCAAAACCGAGTTTCGAGGCCAAGACCAAAATATTTTTTCTCGAGTCCTCCAGGAGTAACATAGGCCTATCTCCTGTCTTAAATCAATCGTTGTCTGTCTGTTTCTTTGTCTGAATCAAATTCTGTCACAAGTTTTATTCCGGAAGCATTATGTAGACCAGAGAATGTCGTGCTGCAAGTGAACTCTGTCGAAACACTTAAAAAAAACTCCACAGCAGCACAGAAAAAAGTCTGACATCTTTTGGCCTGTGGGGGTCCTTTTTGTGGGGCCTCTAATCGGCCTATCATGCTGAACTTGCCTAAATCCGCCTCTGTGTCGTAATGGAATAGCGGGTGCAGAGTGAGACAACATGCTATAAGATAGACTTACCGACGACGGACAAAGTGCCAGGAACCAAGGAGCCGACAAAAGCCGTCTTTCCCTTGCCGGATTGGAAGTAATCCATGAGTTCTGGCATGATGATGCCGAACATGTAGGAGATTCCGCCGACGATCAAATTAGATATGAACGCAGCGACGACAACCACCCACCCCCAGCCGCCGTCCGGTGCCACTGCGACTGTGCGCCGTTGATCTATCTCATTCATACCAGCTGCAGGTGATACTGCCTTCGGTATCGCACCGGCTTCCTCGCCACCGGAGGTCTCCTGCTGGCGATATCATCGGTAATGTTGCAGTTTAGCTGTCTAAATTCTTATAGCAGACCTTATTACATGACCAACTCAGTCCTTCTATAAAATCTCTCACTCTAGTACGCCTATCTGTCAAGCGTAACGACTGACAACGTCTCGCATTTGCACAATGTTGTCTGTACTAGATACCACACTGCTGGAGTGGATACGCGACTACGCAGTACGAGCTTATACCACTCCAGACCGTGTGGTAGGCCTATCGTACTTAAACTACGCTCGGATCGTACAGACTACACAGTCGTTTGCTTTATGACGCGCGACTGCAGCCGTAAGTTGTGAAAACAGTCCTATCGGTATATGGTCTGCTAGGAATTTAAACCGCTAAACTGCAACTTTAGCTAGGCCTACCATGTCACCATAGGACGCTTGTATATCCAATCCACTCGTATGTCGACATCGCTATTGTTGACGCTAGCGTCGTCTGTGCAGTTCGACCTCAGCCCGGAAGTCTTCATAACTTCCATAACGTCATGTCAGCTGATCGCCGCAGTACACAGTGCATACGTATACACGTTTTGCCGTAGGCGCCGCACTCCATAGTGTTCGTGGCATTCTACGGTCCTGCAATACTGTGGTAGCCTATAATGTCTGCGGCGAGCTACATGTTCATGTATACGAAGCCAGCCATTTGCTCGCGCGCGCTTGCTTTTACCCAAGCCACGATCAGCGTGTCAATAAATAAGACACGTATAGGCTAACTGCCGGTTAATACAGCATTGACTACACTGTGTCGCAAAAAATTCACCGTTTTTATTTTTGCGATATCTTTGTCAGATTTTATCGATTTTGTTATTTTCTCGCAGGAACTCTACCCGATAAAATTTGAAATAAACACAAATGCACAGCCCACCAGCCCTCCACATCTCGTTTTATAGCCTGCGTATTTAAGGACTACCTTGTAAATCTGGCAACGACTTTCAATCTTTCATGGCATACAGTAGCCTCGCAGTGGTAGCCCTATAGCGTCAAATATGAGGTCTCCAAATAAAAGTCAAACTGTCACATCAGATAACTATCAAGTAACATTCGTATTCTTACAGCAAATGTTTAAAGTCTCGGTAGCCTAATTATGTTTGCGGATTGGTAATGTAACGGCTAGGCATTTTGAACATTTTGAACACTGTCGTTTATTGTTGCCGCATAGGCCTATTTGTATTATAGCAGTTATAAACAAGTCTTTGACGTCTACGCTCTACATAATAATTAGCGTCTTTGCTTCGTTTTGCGTAATACTGAACGTTTCTACATATAGTACCCCTATTTCGCTTTTGCATTGCAATTACCAAAGTTTATTCTGCTGTTGCTGTTTCAGTGGTGCTGGCACTGCTGCAATATATAGGCCTAATTATGATAGATGTGAGCCGTATAAAACAACGCAAAAATGATGTGCAGTACAGAATATAAATGTTGACGCACCGGGCCTATTTGCAAGCAGAAGTCATTGGGCGACTTCACTTTTTGACTTAGACTTTTGCTGAGACTTTCGCTGAGCCTAAACTTACCTACTTAGACCGAAATTTAGACTCAGTTTAGACTAAGTCGTGGCTTAGGACTACTGATGGCTTACGACGGCTTACGGCGGCTAGCCATGGCTTACAGATACAATTCAAAAAATAACCACAGAAAATTTGACAGACAGTCACATCAAGTTGTCTCATCATTAACCCTTTGACACTCACAGTTGCCAGATTACTACAGCTGAAAGCATCCCTTGGGAGACCAGGTTATGCAGTCATTTGTAATATTTGACATCAAAGCCTGAGCGTCAGAGTGCCCGTATGTCAAAAATTACAAAATGATGGCTTAACTTAGTCTGTCAATGTAGTCTATCACAAACAGTTTTGTGACTGTTCTTCTAACATGAAATTAACAAAAGCATGCAGCACACAAACCAAATTTGCCTTCAAGGCCACTACAGTACACATGTTCAGCAAGACTGTAGTTTGGCAGACCACATCATAGTTATCATGTATAGGCTACACCATATGTCAGCTTTTTATGCCATGATGCAGTAATTTAACAAATGGCATTTTAGTCGTCGAATGATGCCACGTGGAAGTGTCTGCGACTAATGTCATGTGCTTGTCATAAAGCAACGATTATGCACAGGACTTAACTTAAATAGTAACGCAATATATTGTCCACTATATTGATAAAAATGATAATTCTGGAAAGAAAAAGCTTTAAGCCAGGTTTACGCCGGGTTTACGGCTTACGTTTTTGCCGGCGTGGCTTACGAATTTTGTAGCGGCTGGTCAGAAATTCCGAATGATGATTCAGAATCCAAATAGCCGGATCACCATCAAATTCTCAACATTTCCTCCGTGTGCCATGCCCAACTACTCCACGTAATTTGAAAAATCGCTTAATATTGTTTTTAATAATCCAGGTGACGAAAATCGACTGAATCAAAGAAAACGTAACCTACTTTGTCGCTTCACTTCGGCGAAGATCACAATACGACCTAGAAATTCCCGTGCTTCCTGTTGCAGTCTGGCGAAAAAGTAGAGATGGGGAAATATTAACATTTTTTTAAAAAACATGACATTCCGGCAATATTACACAACAGTTCATAAAAACCACACTGAATAGTACCGATGAGAACCAAGAAAAGTACTACAGCACAACAGACTGGACGAAAACAGTTGTTTCAGTAAAACTTTGAAAGTAAACAAAAACTTCATCGATGTTTTTGAGGGTCCAATAAAAATGAGGGACCGAGGTTTCTATAGGGATTGACAGCAACTGGAAGCAAAAGATATTTTTACGCCTGATCGTTTTTGAATGTACAGCTCCAGATAAACGCCACATGACATGGCCATGGTCATCCAAGGTCCATGATTTTCATTTCATTTGAAGGCCAAAATGCGACTTCCTATCAATGATCATTAGCAACCTAGACCGTATTTTGCACCGTCTAGCCACAATACATCCCTGACAGACGAACGGACGACGGACAGACGGAGGGACGACAACCATGACAACAGCTCGACCGTTACTAAAATACGGTCGGCTAAAAAATTCACATAAAACTCCGTGAGCGCGGAATTATTAAGTTACTCAAAGTCAATACAATACAGTGTAAAGTCTTTACACTGTAAAGTTTGCTTTATAGAAAGCAAACCAATCAATCAATCATTTATTCAATACTGATTGCGTGCAATATAAAACTCTTGATTCAACTATATCTACATACACAGTCATCAGACTGAAATCAACTAAACAATATTACGAAATTATTATTCACAAAATATTAAGATAATCACAGAATAACGTTTAATAAAATCAACGCCAGCTAGTCTAAAACGTACGCCTGTGTAGGCCTACCAGACTAGGCCTATGGTCATCGGACAGAAAATTTATGTCAGACTTAAACGCAGGCCCAACAAAGGGTGGGGTTTAAAAGCACCAGTTACAAACGTTAAACGAGCCATAAACAGAAACATTTTGCACTCTGTAACGGCCCAGCAACGGCTTGCTATAACAATCTTAAAGTCATTACAATTATAAGTAAGCTAATATTAGACATTAATTAGAATAAAAGTAAATACACAGGCCTAGTGCAGCACCCACCATCATAACATATTGAGACATTCGACAAGCAATAGATCAGGTAAGCTTGAACGCAAAACAAATAAATATATTGAATAGCGTAGATTAGTAACAGTAGTAGCAACTAACAAGTAATTAATTACTGCTAATACTATTATTATTTTCGATATTGTAATTCAATGCCGCATGACATTTAAAGGCCAGGTGCATTTCCTCTAGCCCAACCCACAGCGTCAAAGCAAAATAAGTAATTATAATCGTCGAAAAGTGTACAAAATGAACCAGTTTTACAAACAAAATATTTAAAACACAACGATTGACATCTGCTCAGTCACTGACTTTATTAACTAACCAATATATTTATCAATCAATAATATTACTATAGTGAAGAGAAGGCGGAATGGCTTATAAAACCACGTATAAAACCATACATATAGCTTTATAAACCATAGAAATTTTTCATTCTCACACTATTTTAAAAAAATAAAACAGAAGCATTGCAAAACAAAACAGCCTTAGAGCCACTTAGCCCACGACTATGAATCATTGAACGAATAACGTTTACATAATATACTGTATAACAACTGAACGAATCAATTGAATACTGCACATCACTAACAATTACAACAAAGAGAACAACAACAATATGATGATGACGGTAAGAACGACACTAATCAATCAACTTACGTAATAATACTGCCTGTAAATAATACACATCACAATATTAATTCTTTATTCTAATTATTGTACAATATCTACTACAACGCATTATCAAAACGTCCACCCCAAATACTGACAGTTGTAAAATATTGGTAAAACCGTGGAGCTAAGACTTATGTTTGCAAGCAATAGAAAATGACAGACAAGCGATAATAACTGATCAAACAATGCTGCTGTATGAAAACTAAGCAGCACTTCGACATGGCAAAACTGGCGTCATATATATGTAACCCAGAGTTGCCCATATGGGAAACAGGTTGCCCAAAATTTAGGACTATTATTTAAAAGTTGATGTATATCAAAAATTGATTATAATGAGCTTCTCGAATATAAATTATGTTGTCTGCCAAAATTGCGGAATCAGTTATGGGCCGATCTACTTGTTTAACGTCGAACACAGTGTTCAACACAACCACACTTCACTGCAGCTATCACGGCTAATAACTGATTCCGAAACTGCCTGACTGCACGATCTGAGTAGAAAATATACGTTCTTTTTTATGCATCACCCTGTAAGTCTCTTCTGGCCGAATTCACCAACTGGTCAGTGCACACTGCGAACTGACGACATCGGAAGAACATTTCTCACCTACGACAGAACCAGCAGTAGTCGTCATCGTAATATCAGCAGCAGTAGTCTCCTGGGGCAGATCTTTCCCTGCAGTCATCAAAGAGATGCCCGCTTCGTCGTCGTGCTCTGAGGTAAGGTCCTCCTCAGCAATCTGAAGTCTTCCAACATCATCATCGTCATCGTCGTCGTCGTCGTTCTTACAGCATCCGTCGTCGAGCGCTTCAGTCTCCTCGCTGGCTATTGTACTCGACACTTCGTCAGCTGTTGCCTGTGTGTTCTCCGGCTTTAAGTCTCCCGCTGCTGCTGCTGACGACAATGATGATGATGATGATGCACGTTCAGACGCTGCTAGTGTCAGGTGATCCCCGCCCTCGCTGCTACCGTTACCGTTCTCCCCAGCAGACGTCAAATTCTTGCCCGTGTTCCGTGCTGCAGTCTGCAGTTCGACGCCCGTAGAAGAAGTGGAAGTGGAAGAAGAAGATTTCTGCAGTCCGCACTGAAGCTCGTAGTCGTGGCGGGAAATCCAGCGGCCGTCCCCCAGCGGCACGATCTCGTACTGCTTCCCGCTCAGCAGCAGAATCTGACTCAAGGCCCCGCCCCCCTGCGACTCTGATGTCGATCCCGAGCTCCCTGTCGACGCCTGAACATCGGCAGCAGCGTCGGTGGTAGTGGCAGCGGTTGCCGTGGAACTTTCGTTGGTGGCATCCCATTCGCAGATGACGCGGTACGAAGACGAAGGCGAGGCTAATGGGTCACGTGATGTTGGGTCACGTGACGTCTGATCACGTGGTAGGGAAAGGTTCAGCGGCGCTGACTGGTCGTCGTCGTGGTCGGATTTGTTGGTAGTATCGCGGCGTGGAACTTTGATCAGAGGCACGGCTGTGGGTGTGGTCTTGTCAACGTTGTCATCGTCATCATCAACATCACCAGCCCTTGCTCGACGCCGACCTTTTGTCGACAGGTCGATGGTCTCGCCGCCATCTTGGTAGTCACGTGATCTACACGGTGCATGCGTTTAATACACACGTACAGTGTACATCGTTGTTCAACAAGAATGGATAGAAACAGAAAAGTCAAAGTTGTGTACAGCTCTTTATGAGAAACCCACCACAGAGCTACGGCGCATCACCAGCCATATGGGATCGCCCACACAATGTTACCTGCCGCCAGACACAGGTGAACGCGCCCCGCTTAAACCCCAGACAGCTAAGCAGACCGGTAGTTGATTTACCCACCCCTAGTTGTTGAAACCTCAGTAACGGTTGAAACATTTAACGACTTGTCGTGTGAATGATTGGTCGTTAATTTCCGCAACGCTGACACGTTTAGATCTACACGTTTTTATTTTTCACAGAAACACGAAAACTCTAACGTTTTTTTTCTTCTTTGACGTTTACTCTATACATGCAGAGCCGGTCTTAGCCAACCGGCGACTTTGTTCCAACTAGGCATCAGAGTCAACCCCCTCCCCTACTTTCCCCCTCCCTCTCTGCTCCTCTCCTCGTTGTTTCTTTCCCCTTTCTCCCATCCCTTGCCTCTTTCACCTTTCCTTAAAAGTTAAAACCAGTTAGGGAGTCTGAAGGAGCGTTGAAAACTTGTAAGCTCCATCAGTGGGATCCGCAACGAAGACCCGGAAAAAACGCAGTCGCATTTTGCTGCATTGTATGCTAGCACAATGCATCTGGTTGCAGCATTTTCTGGTTCTTTGGCCAGTACTACAATCTTTAGAGTCCAAAATGGCGGTCCATCTAAAATCAGCGGACCCTGTTCAGACGAACACCTGTAACATGCCTAAAGCTGGCCCTGCATCCATGCTTCTTTACCTGGGGACTAAGAGCGGCGTGACAGCAGCTGGGAGGAGAGTGCTTGCGCCCGCGACGTGCACGACGCCGAGTATTGGAACCAAGCTGAGAGGCACAGCAGCAGCAGCAGCAGCAGCAGCCGCAGCAGCAGCTGGTACTGCAGGCGCTGCTGCTGCTGTTGCTGCTGCTGCTGATGATGTTAACGTGGTTGGATGAATGTTGGTGTTGGCGGTGGTGGATGAAGTTGTAGTGTTCGTTGAACTCTTGTCCGAGTCTGCATCGTCGTCATCATCGTCTTCTTCGTTGTCGTCGTAACGGATTATCTACAATGCAGTATAGCCAATGAATTTACCGCATAATCCCGGACGAGCCCCAAAAATTTCTATAGCGGAAGATCAGCCTGAGATCATTTAAACGTAAACTAAAATTACTATTCTATCACTTGCACGAAAAATGAGCAATTGGAATCAATCCAAAAAAGAGCAGTACATATCATCTTCAACTTTACCCGTGGCATGTCATATCCTAACCTTTCATTTGTCGTTAACCTACTCACTAAAAGACAGGCAAGATAAACTATTCAGATCTTTCTTCCAAAACATGTGCAATCCGGCTTCATGTCTCCATCACCTCCTCCCACCACTTCGCATGTAAATCTTTAACTTCCAGACTACGTTCCACAACACCTCTCCCTCGTCCAATCTCACCAACAAAAAAGTTTCAATCATTTGTAAATTTTGCCCTCAGCAAATACCAATCACCTATATAATTCCACTTATACCTCCAGTTGTATCTTTGTTTTTTTATTATGGACTGTTATTGTTATCATTTGCACTTATCTACTTTTCTGCACTTATGCACTTTGTTATTTTGCATTTGCGGCCTGTGTTGTTATTATTTTGTTGCACACTTTCCACTGTACTGTTATTCAGCTATTTACGGCTATCTTTATAGCCGCAAATGTGCGAAATAAACTCACTGTCAACCCGTAAACGATATTGTCCCATCTTGCCCCAACACTGTTTAGAGACTTACACTAGTAGTAATTAACGATTTAGTAAGTAATTCAAGTGAATCGTGAACCGTTAATTTTGGTATAAAACATTTGATAACTAAACGATAGCTTCGACGTCCAAGTGTCGATGTGGATATCTCTGCCTGACGGATGGAGAACAGACGGGCAAGGTACGTAATACGACCTACAGGATGGCCTACTAATGACGACACAAAAACATGGAGCCGACACAGACCTCTTCCTGTCCGTTGGCATTGATGAAAATGTCGTATCCTCGTCGTCTGGTGAGCGACTTATCACGGATTATGCGATTGATCGAGCTGATGCTCGGGATGTTCTTTTCACAACAGACGCCGTCCTCCAACAAACTAAAACAATGAAGAACAGTCAGTCTCAGCTGCTTTAATAGCAGAGTCCCTTCAGGATTAACAGCAAAATAAACATGTTTAAACGACGAGGTCCGAGTGTCATTTCCTACAGAGCCAGTGACTTACGGCCAAAAACAAGGGTATATGTTTTTGACTTTGTGACTCAAAAGGTTATGAAACTATTTTAATGAAATTCCGTGAACGATGCGCAACTCTTGCTTTTTGGCTTTGACACAGACACAAGTCTAGTAGAAAACAACTGTATTGCCTACCACCAATTTCATCATGCACAACTTTACTATTCTTCAACAATATCACTCAAACAGTTATTTTCAATGGATGTTTCGTTCACAAAATGTTTCGTTCACAAATTGTGGTCGGCGGTGATCGTAACTTTGTAATCTCTTCACTGGATCACTTGCTTAGTTATGAGCGTTAGTGCAACAGGCTGATTTCGCAAACTGATCAGCGTTAAATGACGTTATGTAAGTCAATTTTTAAAATAGCGTCGTAATAAACGTTGGCTGAAATATAACTGTTAAAACCCAACTACAGCGAGTAGCCTACATAACATACCGCTGTCGTATTTCCCAGGCAAACATTTGCGGGTTCTCCGCTTTGCATTCTCGCACGCGCTGCACAACGTCTGGAGTGGTAACTTTCGGTTTACTACCGCCGATCTGTCCTGGGTTTATTGAACCTGTCTTACGAAACCTGCGTTCACAAAAACACAAGCGTTCGACATCGACTGCTAAGCTCATGCTAAGCCTACCTCACGCAGATTACTTGGCTTCTGCAGGAAATTGAACAAAAAGTTTTTGCTGTGTAATTAAGAACAAACGTAACCACAAACTGTTGGAAAAGCACAAACCAGCGCTAACAAGAAATCTGAGCTAATGCTCATGAGACGCACGAGAGCTTATGGCAGTTCCTGTTCGCACGTAATCTTAGTCTATCTACATCCATTTCGTCGCAGTTCACTCTTTTGCAGCCAAAAATCGCCAAAAAAAATCACACAAAATCAATATTTTTAGGGTTCAAGGTTATTCAAGGTCATCGATGTTGACATTTCTAAGAAGCTTGTCGTCAGTGCTTGTTATGGTAAGCAGCATGTCTGTGCCTATCTGCAACCATTTACATGCTAGACAAGTCAACAGAGTATGAATAACCACTTTTTACAGGGGTAACTCTCTTTGACACCCGCGTGCTCAGGCCTCCTTGAATATAGAAGGTCCGGACTTGGACCGCTAATGTCTACATTCCATGCTAAAAATTTCATACGCAGGTTGTCTTGGTCTATCTCCAGCCATTTCGGCGCAATTCACCCTTGAAATGCATGTCGCAGCCCAAAATCGCAAAAAATTCACTAAAACCCCTTATTTTTGGGTTCAAGGTCATTCAAAGTCATCGATGTTGACATTTCTAAGAAGTTCGTCGCCAGTGCTTGTATGATACGCAACATGTCTGTGCCTATTTGAAACCATTTTCACGTTGGAAGAGCCAATAGCGGCAGAATAACGCCTTTTTAAGGGGGTGCCCCTGTTTCGCCCCCTCGTTCGCGGGGACCCTCTTTACCCAGCGACATGAAATTTTTTCACGAAATACTAGAGATGACATATGGTGAAACCCCTAACTCTCTATCTCACTTAGGCTTGAATTGGTACCGGATCGTGACGGACAGACGGACGGACAGACGGACAGACAGACAGACAGAATTACCGTAGCTAATACGCGCTATAGCTAGCTAGCTAGCTCTCGCGCGAAAAAATTGTGCTCCCACTTTGCGAATAAAACTACCGGTAACTCAATATTATCATTATTATACCGATTTTATTAAGTCGCATTGACATACTGATGTACATGTAATGCCATCTGTTATGCCGCTATATAAATCTGTTTTGACTGACTAACTGATCCGTATTTTTTAAAAACACAATGCAATATGCTTTCTTAAATTGGCCTATCACACATGCATAATCAAGATAATTGGGCAGTGGGTAAACAGGCCCGTCGAGAGGGGGAAAAGGAAGGTAAGTTACCCCGGCCCCGCGATGTTTGGGGGCCCCGCCGTCGCTCAAAAATATAAAGTACATCAGAATGCGCCATATTAAAAAGCAAAATTCAAAAATTTTCTCCCCAGACGGGCCCCGCGAGAATGTTGTCTCCGGGCCCCGCGGTGGCTCTCGACGTCTATGTACAGTAAGCGCTATCAGTTACTAGGAGAGACTCCCTCCCATGCAGCGTCGCCAAATAGACTGACCTGTTGAGAATCTTGCTGACACATCCGTGTGACACCTGCAGTTGTCTGCTGATTTCGCACGGTCTCACGCCGTCGATCGCCATCTGCAGGATCTGGATGCGAAGATTGTCCGGTAGAGGGCGTCCGTTCGTGAACACGCGACCGTACTGGTTGATGTTCTTGCTTCCTGGAAGCATCAACCAGTAATAAACTGAAAATTCGCATCAAAAAGTTAACCGATGCACGCGTTGAGTTTCGTTGATGTATAAACCGCGCACCGCGGGACTACACCCTTCGTAAGTTCCTACTTGTAGTCTTATTCAGGGCCAGATTTAAACACGATTAGGTCTTGTTCCGTAAAATCTGTAAAGTCATAAAGTTCAGAGTTCGCAATACGGCGTACAGAAAGCCCTAAGTCAAGAAAATAAATGTTGCGCCGCCCCTGTCCGACATTCTCTGGCCAGTCAGGCTCCTTTTTGTGGGACTCCTATCTGGCCAAACGTGCTAAATCCTCCTCTGCCTACAGGTAAAATAACGCATTTGTGGCAAATAATAACAACCGCAACAACAACAATAATAATAATTGAGCTTTTATAACGGCAGTACACTGTATGTCAAAAACTTCAGAGATACTGCATACTCTATTTTTTATCGCAACCATAAACTATTTTTAACGTGCGTTCATGTAAATATTTCTTTTGGAAAACAAAAAATGGACAACAATAGGCTGTTCATTTTAATATAACCATTAAACACGGTCAAACAATTAAAAAGAGATTAGTACTTTGAAAACTTGTTTCAAACGAAATCGAATCATCCACACGACGTAGGCCTATATCACACTGGTTGTGTCTGTCTGTCTTGCTCTCTGTTTATACGAGTCTGTCCGTCCTTACTCTCTCTGTGTTTGTGTCTGTGTCTCTCTGTGTCTTCGTGACAGGGTGACGCTACTGCTGCTGCTGATGCGGCCGCATGACATTTATCCATCGATCAGTAATTCACTCAAGCGTAAAATTACCGCTGTTCGCAGGCGTCCAGTCGGGCGTGGTTCCAATGCTATAGTGTGCATCGCAGTGCGAGCACAGTGAGATAGTCTTGGCTTGCCTTGGCACCAAACAGAATGACCACAGACAGACAGACAAATAGGCTACAGCATCATCATCATCATCATCACTGCCATATTTGTCTCCTACTTTCTACAACACTGACTGATGCGGCTCCGCGTATAAACTTATATATTCAGTCCTCAATCATTCATCGTATTCGACTCAGCAATAGGCCTATCAACAACACCAGCACAGGTACACTTTCTACAGGATGGACCAAAAATGACACCATTTTTATACGTCTTAACTTCATATAGACATCAACCGATCCCACCACACCTCATACCTGTCGCTACATGCTTGTGCATACGTCTTTTGATCATCGCAACTTCTGTAGACACTTGCCATTGCGCGACTCAAGCTTTTAAAACGTGAGCTTATGGTCTCACATGGACCAAAAGTGCCCAGAAAATTTCGGCCCACCCACAATCTACACTATACTTGAGAGTTGCGACCGCCAATAGCTTCCGTTGTCCTACTGTTTTGCCGTCACTGTCAGTCGCTGAGGTAGTTTCCTATACCACTGACTATATAGTGACGTTGAAATGACGTAAAAGGGTAAGTAAATAAGAAAGAACTCTTCTTGGCTACAGCAGCTGGCTGTCCGTTGGTAGTATGTGGAGTGCGCGCGCGTGCGTTTAGCATGCATCAGTGAACTTCAATTTTCCACGCTGATCGACCCGCCTGATAAGCCAGCAGCAGCAGCCGCAGCCGCAGCATCAGCAGCCGTGGCCACTGGCCAGCGCCACTGTGAAGCAATGGGGACTGAGGAATACACAGCCACGACGCAGTCGTCTCAGACCAGAAATAAGGAGGTAGCCAGCCCAGACGTGTGTATGTCAAGGCTCAAACGCCGCTCAAACTCCACTTGCTTTTAATTTTTGTACAGCATGCTGCATAGCAAGCTGTATACGACAAATTGCACAGCAAATCGACAAGCGAGTTTTGCAGAAGAAGTTGTACAAAAAGTCAGCAACAAATCAGAGTAATGTAAAATTAAAAAAAATAACGTCAACAAATTTATTCTTTTTGGCGACACTTGGCGGAAAAAGTTGCGGAACGAAAAAATCTCAACGACTTTACTAACATAACTTGTAATTTGATTTTTATACAGCTTAAAAGTACGTAAATGGTCACAGCACGGCGTGAAAGATGAATTGATAAATTGCCACCGGGAACCATGGAATGAAAGAGCATCAAAACTATAAATTGCATTGTAACGCATCACCACTGTCCTTACTGTAAACGGCGCGCTATAAATTACTGCAATGATGATGACGATGATGATACAGCGCCCACATAATCAACATTAAGTCATTTTAATATTGATTATGTCTTTATCCCACACTCGTCGTGTGCGATGACTTTCCCCTCTTGTTCACAGACATGGCTTTGGCTGAGTGGGTCCAAAGATGCCGGTGGTCGGTAGGGGACAGAGAAGGGGCGTGAAGAGAGGGGTAAAGGGGAGGACAGGGCGAATGGGCACTGGGCAGCGGCAGTATCAGTAATGCTGGTATAGAGTAGGCCGATTCACAGCAGCCGGATGCGCTGTAGCGTGTCGAGTCGACTTGCATACACACAGAAGAAGCCTAGTATTATACTGGTCGTCAATACTCAACAGTTAACTCGAACTGAACACCACAGCGCAAACACAGTGCTATTAACACACCGTCAATTTCATGCAGGTGCCTTCACCTATGACACGATTAAAATGTGCAAGGCAGGTTACATTACGGGCACTGGCGTCTTGGCAGCGGGGGGAGAGCAGGGAGGCAACTGCTTTTCTTCCACATTTTAGCCTGTCGGAAAATTATCTTCTTGTTCGAAAAATGTTCTGCCAAACATACAAAATTTGGGGCTGGATATTTCGCATTTTGGAAAAAATAAGGGAAAATTTAAATTCCGAGCTCCCATAATGTCCCCTGTCGAAAATTTGCGGCTAATTATTGAGTATGTCTGTTTGTTTCCGAAATAACACAAAAGTTGAGAATGGATCTTGACAAAATTTTTAGAAGAGCTGAGAACTGAGCGCAATTAAAACGACAGACATTGGACAAAAAAATCGACAAGGAAATTAGTGAAAAGACACAATAAATCACCCACCGTGATGTGCAGAGGATTTCAAAGCATTGGGCGTCGATGATTCATCGTCGACAAGTGCCCGGACTGCGTCATCGATGACGTCATCACTCGGTGACATCATCGAAGCTTTCGTGACGTCATCGTTCTCCGACAATTTAAACCTACAACAGGCGTACAGACAGTCACGGCAAAGTAAGTAAGCAAGTACGTGCAATATTTAGAGCGTGCAATGTCAGTCAGTTACCGAATCTGAGGCACAGCCTGCAAATTAATATGGTGTTTACACGATCCAGCAAACGTCCAGCAAACTTCCAGCAAATGTATTCAAAATACACGTGCTAATGCTGGACGTTTGCTGGATCGTGTAAACACCCTATAACTGATTGCGCGAGTTTGTGAAAGAAATTACGCAGCACTGCATCATCTATTGTCTGGAACTGGACACAGACAACGTTAAAAGTTACACAATAAATGTATTGAAATCTGGACTAAAATATGCTATTTTCCTTGCAGCAGACATTTTACGCCTAGCAATAATTGTTATGCACGACTGCGGCCGACTGTCCACGTCCACTAACGCCTCTGGAGTTGTTTCTTTTTTTGATATAGGCCTACTGGCGCTATTACTAGTAATATCGTGATTATGATAATGATAATAAATACCGTATTCCATCAGCAGAATCATCGTCATCAGCCTCATCATTATCATCATCAGCAGCAGTGGCAGGGATGCGAGAGAGATCCAGTATGGCGGCTTCAGACTTCTTTTCTTGCTTAATACTGCACTCTAACGTAGCCGCAGCAGCATCTTCCGCTGACGAGACCGCTGTAGCCGGCTCTAATAATTGCTGACCTTCCTGGCTGATATTTTCATTGTTATTATCGCCGTTGTTTTTCAGGACGGCAACAGATGAGGTCTCTGTAGTGTTGGTGCTTCGGTCGCTGTCCATCATCAGTTCTGTCTTGACTTCAGTCACAGCGGCAGAATCTTGAGTTTCGTTTCTCAGCGACGACGATATCGACGACATGGTTAGTCTGTCACAAAAACAATACAAATGAGGTTAAATTGTGTACCGGGTGATCGATGAAATCTAGGCCTATAGCTTCTAACTTTCACACATTCATAAGATAACTTCATCAGACATTATCCCATTTTTAAAACTTGTACGCTAGATAGATGTATTCTGCTTATATATCATAACAAGCAATGGTGACAAGCTTTTTATTGGTGTCAACGTCGATGACTTTGAATGACCATGAACCCCCAAAATAGGGGTTTTAGTGATTTTTGGCGATTTCCGGCTGCGTCACACATTTTAAGAGTGAACTGCACTGGAATGGCTAGAGATGGACCTGAACAACCTGCGTATGACATTTTTGGCACAGAACGTACATTTTTAAGAATCTAAGTTTCGATCTCTTAAATTCAAGGAGTCTTTCATACGGAGGCCTCAAATTTGAGTATACCTTTTCAAGACGCATTAATATCTTACTGTTGTACACTGATTGCCAAAGTGCTCAAATTACTTGTTTTTATCATGCTACTCTGTATACATGTCGTTTACTAATTACGTTTTTCTCGTTGCCACATCACGGAATACACGAGTAGGCCTATATATACTATACTGCCGAGCCTCGTCCGCTGTCTGTCCTAAAATGCTTGTTGCAGTTTCGTTTGTCGCCAAAGTTTTCACACGCAATTCATACTACCTATTCCGTGCCCCTAAGCCACTTCCGTGTAATAATGCTTTTTGCTGTTCGTTTCTATTTTCTATACCCATCATCATCATCATCGTAATTTATAGTGCGCCATTTACAGTAAAAATAAAGGACAGCGGTGCATTACAATGTCAATCTATGCATAGACAAAACTAAGTGTTAAAAACAACGTTAAAATAGCATGTCTTCAGTTGTCGCTTGAAACTTAAAAGTTGCTGCAGATCTTAGTTCATGAGGAAGAGCGTTCCATGCTGCTGGTCCAGCGTGCGAAAAAGATCGTTCACCGAATTTCGTTCGTAGTCGGGGCAAGATGTAATAAATTCGTGGTGCTTATAGGCCCTAATATTAGCTCAACCGCCAGCTGCGATTTATACACCTCATACCAAACGCGATGATGTCGATTTAATAAGGAATATAGCTTACGTTCTTGATCGCCTGCGAAGTATTTAACAGCAAAATCGTCCATAGTAACTGTTGTTACTGCTGCTACTGCTGCTGCTGCTGCTGATGATGATGACAGATAATAATGTGAACGTGACAGTGATTACATCACAACCGCGTGACCAAATATTGCCCGGTTTGTCAAAATGAAAACGACGCTTACTTTCTATACTTCCTTATTTCACTGACAAGTAAGCTGTTTGACAATGGGTAATCGACGCAACAATAATAATGATTAACTACTGTAATTTAATTATCATCATTTGTACACGACGTCAGGCTCGACGTAAAATTTACTTGAATTTGATGCATGAATATGAAATCAATCGGTAAATAAATGTTCACCCAAACTACCAAATAGGCCCTAAACTGGGAGGAACTGTACAAATAATGATAAAAACGTCCTACTGTCGTAGCGAACACCGCGCGGCGTATATACTGTAATCGTGTTTAACAAGAAGCCCTGCTGTCGCTAGGATAGCCGACCGTACTGGTTGTCAGTGACCTACAAGGTCATCCAAGATCGATGATTTCCATCTTATCTGAAAGGGCGTATGCAACTTCCTATTAGTGATTAATAGTAACCTTGGCCTTATATCTCACTGTTCCTTATAGCTTGAAACTTTCCACTAAAAATTGCGGCCAAACTGCTGCAGATGAAGACATGGTTACTATTGACAGCCTATAGAAAGTGGCCAGCGCCCTATTAGATGGTACCATCGCCGACCCCTACGACTTACCCGTTAGCCACAATACCGCACGGTTGGCATACCATAGTGCGTTATGGCATTTCAACGCCATTCAAGGTCAATGATTTTCAATTCATGTCATTTGAAAGCCAATGTGCGACTTCCTATTAGTAATCAATATCAACCTAGGCCCTACTTCGCACCGTTCAGCCACAATACATCCGTTACGGACGACGACGACGACGACGGACGACGACAAACGACAAGCGTACCATAAGCTCTTACCGTTACTTATTACGATCGGCTAAAAACATGCTTAAATAAGTGAATATATCACCCCACCGCTAAAGCCCCGGTCACACCAGGTGCACGCATGCAGGACGCGCGAGACGCACAGTAAAATTAGTTATGCGTCGTTGTGCGCCCAACTTCTGTCCATATTTTGGAGAAGCTATAGCGAGTTCGCATCGAATGTACAGCATACTGCTAGCGCACCGGGCGTATACAGGACGCACTTCCCAAATGACCGGACCTGTATATGACCTATATGGCCACGATATGCATATACTAACGTTACGGACAACTTACAGGTATTATAATCAACTGTGTTTTATGTTTTGTCTCAGTTGATTTCTCAGATTCTGGTTTTAATGACAATTTAATGCTTAGTTTTAGTAGGCCTACATTTTAGAGACTAGCGTAAACTGTACTGCATAATCTTGAAGCGCGTTGGACTAATATACAAGACGTAAAATCCTATGGCTGCGATGACGATGCATTGCAATACGTGCAAAGTCTAACTAGCAACATAGAGTGCGGCGGCTGGCTCGTTCCGCTTCAGTTGAACGGCAAGCCGCCGACAGGCAACAACATAGATCAGCTGCAGCAACAGCGCTCAGCTCCACTGATTACTAGAAGAAAACGAACGTCGCTGGCAAGCAAAAAGATTAACGTTGCCTGCAGTTCGGCTTTTCACCGGACAATCCGGTTTCAAAGCACGTAGTCAGGTTGACAATTTTAGCTACATCGGGACCTACATTTCTGCAGACTCTTTTTCCGCTTCGAAGTATCGAACACGACAGCAGGACGAGTGTAAAAATTGACGCCAAAGACGCGAGGTAACTCCGGTTTTTCTCTCGTCGTCTCCTTCCAAGTTCGAAGTAAGTAAGTAAGTAAGTAAGTAAATGATTTATAAAGCGCCAAAGTCTCAGAAAGAATCAGGGCGCAAAAGTAAACTGTTGGCGCTCGGAGAAGCGAGAACCGTGAACGAATTATCATTCGTGTGCTTATTTATTAGACTATTATACATCAACCATTACAGACAGACAAACGGACGGAGAGACAACTTACGATAGCAAATCGCAATACGGCACGCGCAGAGAGACGGGAAATCGTTCCGGTTCGGTTGGACAGCAAGCCACTGTGCGTGCCACGGCAAGCGGCGCCGATGGAAAACAGCTGCAGCAGCTAACTGCTTAGTGCTCACTGATTGACTAAACCTACGAGAACAAGACTTGCGATAATGACCTGTGACAACGACGAGTGACAAGCCTAAACAACAACGACGACAACACTGCAGTCACCAGCGAGTGACGTTATAATACAGCCAGTTCAGGCAGGCAACAGCGATCAGATCTAGTGGCCTAATGTAACTATGGGCCTAGTAATACATACACCGGCACGGCGTCGGCACGGCCACAGCAAAGTGAACACAGTCCAGTCATTGAGCATAGCGTTGACTAGTCATTGGACCCTGCAGTTGACTGCACAGAGGCGGCTACAGAGGCAGACTCAGCAAGCGAGCGCCACGGGCGTCTAGCGGATCATATTACTGTGTGCGTCAGACCGACACGCTGAGGCACGCGCACCGGCTCACATTACGATCCGTCGGCACGCCGCTATTCCACTACACGCAACCAACTTGTAAGGAGTCCTTCGTTTCCTCAGCCAGACACCAGGTTTAATATATTCAGTCGACGAATACCGGTTAGTGTCCCAGAACACATTGGCGAAGACCTCCTGGGCGTCATCGTAAAACCCGGATACAGCAGATCGACAACGAAACACCAGCCAGCTGGAGACAGATGTGGCAGAGAGCAGAGAAACGTGGCCATCGTGAGGAGTCGTCGCAACGGACCACAGCAGCTGTCTACGCGTCATGATGGTGATTGCACCTATCCACGGAGGGATGGCCAGACTGAGTTAACCTGGGTGCACTAGCAGCCTAGCAGGTCTGTATTTTGTTAATGTGGGCCAGGTACACTTCCCGCACGAAATGGTTGATTCTTGTGAAATCCAAAAAGAAGATCGACGTTTAAGCGTTCTTCGGCTCATCTGCTCATCTATAGGAGTTACTGGGATTTTCAGCTAGAAAAGTAGAAGCTCAAAAACCAAGATCGACAAATTCAAAAAAGTAGAGAAACTGAGGCATATCTCGCCTGCATGTCTACTTACGGTTGGCGGATCACGCGCTGGCCGGCCGGTTCTCAGTCGCGTCGGGCGGCTCGAGTGCCCACTGCACGCTAGGTCTAACCTTAGTGGCGTAGCCAGGATCTAGTTGTAGTGGGGGCACTTGAGGGGTGGATATAGGGAGAGGTGTCCCCTCCCCACAGAGAAGGTGTCTGGGGAGGGGGCTCTCCAAAAAATGTTCGGATTTTTTTGTGTGAAAATGAGATGTTTTGTGCATTTTTGGCATTATTTTGAGTAACTGAGTAGGCTCCTAGGGGGGCACGTGCCCCCAGTGCCCTTTTATGACTACGTCAGTGTGAGACTAATGGGGTGTTTACACGATCCAGCAAACGTACAGCAAACTTCCAGCAAATGTATTTAAAATACACGTGCTAATGCTGGACGTTTGCTGGAAGTTTGCTGGACGTCTGTTGGATCGTGTAAACACCCTATAACCTAACCCATGGACGAGTAATTAAAAGTAACTTTGTGTAGCACACAATATCTATAGAAAAAAAGCGCTGAATCCGCCGGGCGCGCACGACTATTGGCAACTAGACGGACGGGCGGCCGCATACAATGTCGACATTGGGCCGGTATCGACACCGGCCGACATCTCTTCTGTTTGTTTTCTGCGGACCTGAATCCACCAAGACAGCGACGAGTGCGCGCACACACAGCCACACGCTGTGGGCATGCAGCATGGCTGAGCCTGGGTTCCACAGTTCAGTTGCTCGACGCTGCTGATGCAGACTCAGTGATGCATTCCGACACAGCCCAGCAAATAGCCAGACCCGGCTACGCTCCCGCTCACAGCACGACCACGGCATCCTAGTGTATACAATAGGCCATACACAGAGCCTGATGCAGCGGCTGGCAGTCATGCACAACCAACATCTGCGACCGACCGACGCCATCAAGTCAATATTACATCTGCGACCACATTTCATACTCAAATCTCCATTCGCTGAACACACGGTCGCAGCAACAGACAGAAGTGACATCTTTCTAAAAGATTTTTTTAGCTATTTAAACTCGTTATTGTGTGCTGTGTTTAATGTCTGTCAAATTGTCATCGATGAAGACTAATTGTGTGCAATAATTTTCAAAGCAATGTCTGTGACACTACGGCCTATGCACTGCTCTTTTGCAGATCGGTTTTTAAGTCTTTTTCAGAATCTTTCGTGGCCTCTTTTTGCAAACTCTGCGTTCGCTCCTGCAGGCTGCTGGCAATTCTTAGATCAACAGATGAAGGATCGCGGCTATGCACGTTAGATTCTATTAATTTTATCTGCACTTCGGGATAGTACAGGCTATGCATTATATTCATGCAATGTGGGCGACTTTGACACTTTTTTTTCGAAATATTGGACTTGAAAGAAGTCAAGTTAGGCCTGCTTAAAATGTAGCAGCAACCAACCAGCTGATAGCCTAATAGGGTCTATGTAAAAAAACGCACAAGCACCTAGCACTCTAATTCTATGTTAGCATATTTTTTATATTAAATTGTGTTTTTGTCGCAATGCTTCAACGACTAAAGAGTTTATTTTGTTTGGCAAACAGTTAATGCTATTTTTAGACAGAAATATAGGCCTAATAACAATTGCGTTAGGCGTAATTGTTATATCTTCACGTGGTGGCAGCTGTTAAACCATTTTACTGTATCGTTTGTAACCGCTTATACTATAAAAACAACAAAAAAACGAAAATACAACAGCCAACCTTCCGTTGCCATGGCAACCGAATTAGCAATGCAGTGAAAAAGCAACGCACGGACTTGGCGCAACCTGATCGCAATTTGTATTCATTCGGCCTTTAAAATGCTGTACTTCCAGTTGCAGGCTGCCGAAAAAACAAGGATGGGGAACAACAACTCATTCAAAATGACACACTGATCAGCACAGTCAAGAACTAAAGTAAAAATGCTGCAGCAGCAGCATAACAGACTAAAATGTACACGGTTTGGTTTCAGTAAAACTTTGGAAACAAACAAAAACTACAACAGAGTTTTAAGGGTCCAATAAAAAATCTTAAAAAAGAAATTTGTAAGGACGGATCAGCGGCAACTGGGAATACAGAATTTTTTTTACATCCAACTAGATAAAAATCTGTTTATTTACAGAGACCTTCAGAAAAGATTCTGTGCCTTGGCCACAATTCTTTACATCAGCTACTTATAGAGAAATGTGTTTAATTTCTCAGCTGAATCTCGCATAGCATTCTTATTCTTGCAAAAATGGGCAAAGTACTCAGCATTTCTCTACAACGGCTGCATTAACGAAGCGTGCAGTAAATGTTATTTTTCCCACCGGATTTTTACTGCACGATTTCGAAACATGCCGTCGCAAAAGTTAAAAAGAATACCGGCAGAATAATTCTGAAGAGATCGTATATGCAACTGTAGACAGTGAACACCGCTCGATGTGGTCCGGCAATCTGCTGCTGCTGCTGCTGATGATGATGATGATGATGATGAGCGGTATAGCAGCATCAGCAACAAGAGACGGCGATGACGACAACGAGTAGCTACCACAGGCTCACAGCCACACGAATGCGTCGCTCTGTCTGTCTGCGTGTCCGTCTCGCCGTACCGGTGTGTCGGTGCGCGCGCGCCGCGTTGCAGGTCAGTGCATCGCTAATTCGGTTGCCGTGGCAACGGGAGGCTGGACGGACGGTCGGCTGCACGCATCAACGCTTGGCTGGCCACCTATGCAGTGCAGACGACACACACCGAGCCGAGCTGCCTGAGCCCACACCCGACGACGCCTGACCATCGCCTACTGCCGGTGTCACATTAAAATGTCTCCGCCATGAAAAATCCGCCCGGGGAGAGATAATCAAGGATTCGGTATATCTCCTCCTTATTAAAATATTGC
>Ga0209367_1002497_pt1 | contig 24324 bp, 12 predicted proteins | sample WorMetLIZISLAND2_FD_187412 | JGI IMG/M metagenome (GOLD analysis project Ga0209367, IMG submission 187412) | Marine gutless worms symbiont microbial communities from Max Planck institute for Marine Microbiology, Germany - Olavius geniculatus... ... | reverse complement strand
CGGTGTCGCCGGCCAGTTGTTGGTCCCAGATGGCGCCATGGCTCGTCGACGCAGCACCCAGAGTAAAGACACTGAAGCTCAGACGCTGGCCTTTACCAGCGGCCACGTACAACGAGCACTCGCTTGCTGGGTATCTGCTCACGACGTCATCAACGCCGCCTGCCCCGGATGTAGACGATGACGTCATGTACAGAGATATGGCTGCCGAGCTGTTGATGTGTATTGTCTCGTTGCACGCCAGGTCACCTGAGCTCATCACTATGCATGAACACACGGACGGTCCGAGGTGTAAATCATATACTGTTGTACTCGTAAACTTGTGATCAAAAAGACAATTTGATTAAATAATTCTATATCACATTTTGCGTTAAACCGCTAGGGCCTTTTATGTTAGATTTAGTGTAGCATATACTCACGACTCAGGCCTATTTAGCTGCAACTTCTTACGGTGTTTATTTTGCACGAATTAATGAAGAAAATCAAATCGGACCGTTTTCGCAGTGGTAGCTGGCTTCCAAGTATGCGGTCAGATCCTTCGGGCAGGGCTCGACGAGCTGTCGGATCTGCGGTACTGGCAGCTGACAGCGTCGTTTACCGGAACAGGTGCGATCAAGCAGGTCAATGACGTCAGCGCTGCAGCCGAGAAAGCCGTAGTCACGTGACACGCAGCGACCAATCCGCAGTCGTCCGTATCGAGCCTCGCTGACGACGATCACTTGACCGGACGGACACGTGACGTTGAACGTGTCAAACTGACAGTATTCCTCGCCACCTGGTAATCAGTCAAGCACAATCAGTCGACCGTTTTGTCTCCTTGCATGTTCCAATGTGTGCGATTTCTCTGTTGTGTATAAGGTGTAGATCTACACCTTTGCATATGGCTGTGTTTTAGGCTATATGGTGGCATTATGCCACTATTAACAGTACAACTTAACCTAAGCCCCGTTCACACTAACAGACGGAGATCGGCTGTCGCGCAGTAGGCCTACAGTGCGCGTACCGCACGTACTCGTAGTGTGAATGCATCCTTTTAGGTTATACGACCTACTGGTTAGAAAAGAGTACAGTATCGGTCTTATTAGTGACGACTGCTGCAGTGCTCTTACACTGCATATCTCTAGCGTTTCTCTAGCGCTATATATACGTCTTTATTCATCGAAGAAACGATAGATTAACACATACATACATACAATTAACAACAAGAAAAGAAAAATAAATAAATAAACACACATGCGTAATAATAATAACACCAACAATAATCACTATTTGACATTGGTGCCATAATCTACAAAGCTGCTATTTGTCCGTCGCTCACGGATATCACGAAACGCAACACCGGCCGTCGTTAATGCCAGGTAGAAGTCAAGAATCTGGAAACGAATTTTAGTGCATGCGAGCTTTTGCGTAACCGACAGCACGAACTTTGTGATGCGTTGCAGTAAGGCTTAAGTCTTAGTTTACTGTAGCTCGTTTCTGCTGTTTTAAGCCGATCTCGATCTTTTGCCATTTCCCATGCATAGTTGCTGCGTCTTCACTGAGCGCCACAGAAAAGTCGGATGTGCATGACGTTGTCAATCTTTTCTGTCGCTGCAGAAACCGATCGACAAACCAGTAGGCCTACAAAACCTGTTTATTCTAGCAAACCCGGGCAGGATCGGCAGGCGAGCTTGTTGTGCGTGCGTGCAGTATTAAAAGTGGATTATCTAAAGAACGTGCGACCAGTGTACAGTCGCGCATGCAGACTTTCTGATAAGGAGATTATTTTTCTTCTTGCCAGCAGCAGTTCGGCTATTGGCGTCAGATGTCACGTGTTCTTTCAACGTCAGATCCGGTTCGCCGCTGTGTTGCAACGTCAGGTCGTCTCGAGAGGTCTGTTTTGGTGCGACGGAATCTCGGCCGTTGTCGCGTGTGGTCGGTCAGTGGTCACAGCTGTTGTGATGCTGACTCGTGGGAGTTCGCGCACCAGTCCGAGCGCGCGACTAACATTGGATTAGCTGCGACACAATAACGCCTCGTTAGCGCCCATTCTGCGCTGTCTTTGTCTCGGTTTCTGTCTGCCTGTCAAACTCTCTCTCTTACTGTGTGTGTCCGTAAGTGTGTGTTCGTACTGGTGTGTGTTTTTAACTGTCTCGTGCCGTAGAAAACCGATACAAACACGCGCGCGCGTAGTCAAGCGATCATTTGATATAGGCCTAACATCAGAGATCGGACTATAAATTGAAAATTTCTAATTACTTAGAACTATAGAATTAGTGCGACATTTAATTAGGCCTAGAGTTGACTTTTATTTCTACGTAAATAATTTAAATTAGAATTAGTTTAAATTAGAAGTAGAGCTTTGAGAACACAATACTGCCAAATATCGTCTAATTCCGCACTGCCGTGATATTCTGATTAATTTACACGTACGTTCGGTGTTTGATTTTTTTTGTGACATCTTACTTTTACATTTTATCGTCATTTAAATTTTTTTATGTACGTTGAGTACGAATAACTAATAAATAAGTAAATCAATGCCTGAACGATTCAGGTTTTACATAACACATTAATACCTTGTTTACACGATGAAGCAAACATGAAGCAAAAACATGAAGCAAACTTAAAGCACACGTCGTGCACACGTATTTTTAATACGTTTGCTTCATCTTTGCCTCATCGTGTAAACGGGGTATAGCCTAGGTGACAGTCTAACGGGCGTGACTACTATCGACGACATGTGCACGATGGGGCCGATAAAAGTGAAATATTGCATTCATTGTAGTTTAGGCTCGCACCGTGTACATTACGCACGTGCGAAACGCTAACGTACTGATTAACCTATTATCGGCAGCTAAACTAGTCACGAAATGTTCAACATAGCCACTCTTTACGAAATGACTGAGGTTAACAATTTTCGAAACTGCCGGATTGCTCGATATACGAAAAGCATGTAAACCTATGTTCCACTTTGTATGCGTCAACCTGCACGGGATGGGCAAAAAAGTGACACCCCTTTTAAACTACAGTATGTCAATATAATGCCGCATAAACTGAAAACACCAGATATTTAAAGCTGCTGTTAAACAATTTTAACACAGTTTAAATGTGCTCATTTATTTGAAAACTTTTTCACGATTCCTTCGGAGCCCTAGTGTTTCTGTACACGCAGATCGTAAATCAAACAGCGTTCTCGTCAGTTAATCCAACAATCGTAACGAAATTACAATTTATTTGCATAAAAACAGAACTTGTTTGCATCGGCAGATATAGACAGTAAAACGATACGTGAGTAAAGAAAAATTGCGAATATAATCAAGGGTGTCACTTCGTTTTGGCCCAGACTGTATAACGTGATTATTGCATGCATAGTGTGATTGAGCAGTGAGCATACCATAGCATGATGTCCGAATGACAGCGGCTTACCGGCTGAATGAACAGCGGACAGCATCATCACCACCATCAGCATCAGCTGCTGCTGCTGCTGCAGAGAGACGTGATATCGGCGCCGACACATCTCGGGCTGTTTGTCTGTCTGTCGTCGTCGCCCAGTGTTACAGAACAGACTGGCTGATGCTGTTACAAGTTCTGCACGTTGTCATCAACACGACACCAATGTTCATCCCCTTATCCGTCTCTCGCGGCGTTGCCTATAGCAACCGACCTGCTACAGCAGCAGCAGCAGCAGCATAGCCGCAGCGTCCCAGCTTAGGCGTAAATCTGGTACAAAATCCGGGTTGATTGGGAAGAAATGGGATAATCCAACCCATTCGGTTTCCTGCAGCAAGATGTCTCTCGCCGTGTCTGTCCTGCAACAAGATTCAGATGCATGATTATTAAAACCAAAACGCCTAGCCTATAATACGTGTGGCACTGGATGGTATTGCGACGAAAATGTTCTGAAAGAAGGGAAATTAAAGTCGTATATTATTGGCGATATGGTGCGTCAAGTACGTGTAGAGTCGGGCAAAAAGTGTCACCTTGTCACCGGGCAAAGTTTTATTCTGTTGCAATACTTTAATTGTTTACTTAAACCTAAGTTTTGGTTTTTTATGTGCATAAATTGTAATTTCGTCACCATCTGTCAGGTTAGTCCAAATGGATTAACTAACGACAAACGCTCTTCAATTATAATTCACAACCTGCGTGGAGAAACAGCTAAGATTTTGAAACAATTTGTGAAAATGTTTACAAAAGACATATCAACATCAAATGGCGTCGCTGCAAAAAAACGCACGGGGTAGTTAAACAACTAATCTGCGTTAGGTCAATTTGACAGAATTCGGCTAGCTGAATTTTTTTTCCCGCGATTAGGCCTACGCGAAAAATCTAATATCGGCTAAACCGGCTTAGCCAAAAAACTTTTTCGGCGGCGGCGGCTAACTGAAAAAAAAATTATTCGGCGACGATGATCATGGCGGCGACTTGGGGTAGTCGGTCAGAAAGGAAGTGCCAGTAGACTACATGTCATTGATGTCGATTATAGAGACACTGGACCGATCAAGGAGAATGCGGAAGTTGGCAATTTCCCCATACACATTTCGGTGGATTGATGGCTCAGCGGTTAGGGCACATGTATATACGAGACCGAAAGGTCTACGGTTTAATTCCCAGCCTGTACACTACCAAGTAAACAACTCTGGGCAAGTTCTTCACACCTACCTGCCGGTGTTATAGGTGCAAGTGGTCTAGTAGTTAGTGTCAACTCGCAACTTTCAGGTTTTCTCGCTGCCGTCATTCGCAAGCAACTTTGAACAAGCTGCTGTGTTTAGGCCAACTCGATCAGCCTCCATTCGTGAAATAAAAAACAAGAAATTTGAACTAATGCTCACGAGACGCGCGAAAGCATATAGCAGTTCCGGTTCAGTAGTTTAGCTGAAAATTGGGGTGCTCACGCTAAGTTAATATACAAATACCAAATTCTATATCTGGATCGTATAACGGTTGTTCCGGTGCGCCACCTTGTGAATGATATAGACTTGTGTCGCAGCCCGAAATCGCCAAAAAATCCATAATACCCCCTATTTTGGCGTTCAAGGTCATTCAAGGTCATTGAATTTGGCGCCAATCGAGAGCCAGTGTACGACTTCATATTAGTGATTAATAGTAACCTAGGCCTTATCTCGCGCCGTTACTGAAATACGGCGACTTATTGTCCAAAAATCTTAAATTTTGCTGACTCCCTCTCATTTAGCGCCTTCGTTCGGGATGACTCCCTTCGAATTTATCGAAAAGCTTTACGGTTCCTGAAACTAGAGTCTTCCAGGCAGTTGACGGTGAAGATTTCGTAATTCAAGCTTAGACCGTGTTTGACTGATCCACCCGTGTGACAGACGGACAGACGGACGGACGGACAGACAGAATTGTGATGGCTAAGACGCGCTCAAAGCAGTAGCTGCTTTCGCGCGTAATGAGTATAGCTTACGGGCTACGGTGCAAAAACCTAGTGTGGATGATTGCAGCGTGGTATGTCTGCTAGCTGCAAACCGCGGGTCCAATTGTTCGCTTAGGTGGGCAATGGACGGCCGCATACTGCGCTGCGATATCATTAGCTCATGCCAATCAGCTGCCACTTCCAAGACAACTACTGCATACTGCGACGTGACCGCAACGATGAAAACATGTCACATAAAAACTTGTCAAACAAAAATTATAGTAAACATTTCTAGGCGACGGCGGGGCCACCCAAACGTCGAGGGGGGAACTTTACCACCTTTACAGGCCTGTGAATCAACGTTTCATATAAACTTCGGGTATCGCGGTAGTATCACGATACTCGATATTTGACACGGTATCATTATTGTGGCTCTAATTTCAGGTGTCGCACCACAACATTAAGGGCAAGTATTTACTTTACCTTACCTTCGCATTTTACTTCCTTACTAATCTCGTGCACTGAGTACTATTGATCGTTCGTTGATATTCTATGGTAAACAAACGTCAGTGTAAACAAAACAAAATTTTTAGTTATAGTTATTTATTATAGTTAGTTATTGACACGCGTTGTTGACTTGATGTTTGTTGCCTGCTAGTCTGTCTTTATGGAACATTCAAGTGGGTAGCTTTGTTTTAAGTCTGCAATTTTATATTTATTGTTTTTTAGCTTTTGTCGATGCATTTTGTTTTTTTTGTTTCCTTGGTTATCTTCTTGTCTCGTGATACCCGAAGTGATTAGGGTCAAGGTTAGTTTCACCGATCGGCGGTTCTAACCTTCTTAGGTAAAATCACCGATCGGCGATACTAGCCGTGTGAACTACGATCACCGAAACCGTGATATTTACACATACGCGACTATATGTTGTCGATGTCTATGTTGAGAAATTACGTCGTAGTAAACATCGTTCGAGTAACCATACGATAAATTGAAATGATATGAAACCTGTATGATGTTGAGCGAAATTTCATGTATAGTCTGAATATATGAGAATCAAAAATTTGTACGATTTGATACATATTTGACTGGTCACTTGATGACAGTATTGTGGACGTTGCCCGGCGATGCCATTGTGGAAGGTGGAGCTGCTTGTCTAGCAACGAATATTCAACGTTTTTGGCATCTGGAATATTCATACAAAAAATCACTAAAATCTGATTATTTGTCTTTAAATTTACGATCAATAAATTTAGGTGTGTTTTTATGCCTCACAGTGTAGTGTAAATTAGTAACCCTGCAGTGGTGCTTTGTGTAGGTCACTATGCCAACCGTGCTGTCTGTGTCAGAAATCTGGCAGGATTCTGGTCAGTTGACTGTTGGCATAATATATACCATATTTTCACAATATTATTATTTTTCTACAATCAGTTTATTGTCACAAATAATTTAATATGAAAATTTTATATTTCATGAAGTTGATTTTGTTAGAGTTTGTTGTGAATTGAGCTGTTATTGATTGAATTCTGTGTTGATCTTTTTCGTTAGTTTTATTAGCTGTATGTATTTTATATTTAATAATGGCCGATTAATGTTATAGAGTGGTGCTATATGCAGGATTCTTGGTCTGTGCAACAACTTTGCTTATGTGATTATGTTGTCAGCAGCTCATGATATTCTCATGCCAGAAGCTAATGTAAGAACTATTTTCTTATCTACAATTTTTGATTGCTAGTGCACAACCGATTTCTCGGACTCTTTGCAGTTTTTTTGCAGTATTTTGCGGACATTTTTTGATGCATTATGTAGCACACCGTAATCTTTGTGTTACTTGCTGCAAATTAACAGCAGATACTCATGGACAGATAATTTACTTGTAGTTTGTGGCAAATAGTGATATTTTACAGATATCGAATCACAGCTGTACACAGTCACAAGTGTTTCTGGTACTGCAGGTTAGATGTGAAATCATCAGGTTTTGATTGCCACACAAACTGAAAACAGTTGTATTCCAGAGCTCATCATAGATCTTTAAATAGCAAATTTTCTTCTTTAATTGCTTCCTGTACGTAATAAACTGACTTGCTCATCTAGCATAATATGAAGCTGGCCTGGTGTATAATTTGTTTATGGCACAAGTCAGCTGAATTAAGTCTGCCTGTCTGTATGTTCTGCAGTTGCCTATTAATGCATCAAATTCAAGCTCGGAGAACAGAAGTGGTTACCTGATAGAGTATTGTAATCCGATGGGGACTGGGGTATGTATATTTGTTATTTCTGTTATGATTTTTGGTGGCATCATTGTCTGCTGTTACGACATATGTTATCACAACATAGTTAGTCAGACAGACAAAGACATTGGAAAGAATGTGATGCCATTTGACTGGGACAGTTGTCTCACCTTTTACAGTTAACATTGTATTATAGTATACACAACAGGCAGGAGAGACTGGGGACTGGAACCTCGGTCATAATTTGTACTGCAAGTTGCAGCCAAGCGATTACAAATAGTGGAGTGGTTGATATGGTCAGTCTATAGGAAGTCAGTAACTTTCTATCCAATGCTAACATTGCCACTGCCACACGACTCATTCTTTCCCCAGATTAACCTCTTCACTGCAATGCCATTTAGTGCCAAATGACATTACATTTAATGTCGTTGGTAGTTTCTCATCACAGTTACTAAACATTGGCAGCAATGCATGATGTTATACATGATGGTGACATAGACATACATGTACTGTACGTTCAGGTGATATTATTAGCGGATATTTTACCTTCATTACTGGTGAAGCTCACTGCACCATTTTACATTCACTTGCTATCATACAGGTGACCATTTACTCATTTACTAAGGAGTGGTAATCATTTTTACATGCGAAAGCAGCTACTGCTTTCAGCGCGTCTTAGCCATCGCAATTTTGTCTGTCCGTCTGTCTCTCTGTCTGTCTGTCACACTGGTGGATCAGGCAAAAACAGTCCAAGCTAGGATCACCAAATCTTTACCGTCAGCTGCCAGGAAGACTCTAGTTTCAGGAACCGTGAAGCTGTTCCTTAAATTCGAAGGGGTCACCCCGAATGAGGGCGCTGAATGAGAGGGGGGCAAAATTTGCGAACTTTTTGGCCAATAAGTCGCTGTATCTCAGAAACGGTGGCTAGGTTACTATTAATCACTAATAGGAAGTCGTACACTGGCTCTCGATTGGCGCCAAATTCAATGACCTTGAATGACCTTGAACGCCAAAATAGGGGGTTTTATGGATTTTTCGTCGATTTTGGCCTGCTACACAAGGCTATATCATTTACAAGATGGCGCCACAGAACTGGCATTGGTGGCGTGACGTAGTTGGTAAGGCGTTTCGGCTGAAACGAAGTTACTCTACGCCGGGCCCGGTTAGTACTGCGATGGTTAACTGCCTGCGGGCAGGTAAACCATCTTGGTGCGAAGCCTGCAAGCTAGGTCGACTCAGCCTTCTACCCTTTGTAGTTTCAGGAACCGTAAAGCTTTTTCATAAATTCGAAGACGGTCACCCCAAACGAGAGTGCTAAATGAAGGGGGTGGGCAAAATTTGCGATTTTTGGCCAATAAGTCGCTGTATCTCAGTAACAGTGCGAAATAGGGCCTAGGTTACTATTAATCACTAATAGGAAGTTGTACACAGGCTCTCAATTGGCGTCTAGTTCAATGACCTTGAATGACCTTGAACGCCAAAATAAGGGGTTTTATGGATTTTTTCTATTTTAGGCTGCGAGACACATTGCAAGAGCGAATTGCGTCGAAACCGTTTGAGATAGACATGGACAAGCTGTGTATGAAATTTTCAGCATTGAACGTAGATTTTGACGGTCCAAGTCTCGATTTTCTAGGTTCAAGGAAACTTGCGCATGGGGGCATCAGAGAGCGGTACCCCCGTAAAAGTCGCGACGAAATGGCTGGAGATAGACTGACAGTTTGCGAACAGAAACTGCTGTAGGCTTTCGCGCGTCCCTTGAGCATTAGCTCAAATTTCTTGTTCTATTTTCAACCAGTCAGCCAACTTAGCTAATTAACTTTTAAGGTGTTTGTGCCTGTGCTGTGTGGTTACTGGTTAGCTAACAAAATAGTTTTAAAACTAAAAGAATGAGAAACTAGCTCTTAACTTTGTTGTATCTTTGGATTTTTTGTTTATTGATTTATTTTGGGGTGGGATTTCTGTAGCGCAAGCAATTCTGCCTATTGCTACACATTTCTCTATAGCATGATCTGTCTGTCTATCTGTCTATCTGTCTGTCAGTGTTAGATGCTTTTCTGTCACCAAACCAGCTGTGCTAGACCACTCAATGATTATCGTATCACATGCACAAAATGCAGTTTAAATCAAAACTGAAAATTTTATTGCATGTCTTTGTGTGTTTCACCATGCTATATGTTTTTTCCATGCTGTATGGCAGGCTGAAGGTGTATATAGTAACAATATTGAGTGCTGCCAGTTTCGTGCTTGTGTCATCTGGTGGTTCAAGTGTTGTCTGGCTCAGTATTTTTGGTTAGTTTATGATCTCCTGCTTTTTTTACCATGTGTAGTTTTTATATATCAATAAAATTGATACTGCTTTGCATTTCTCTGAAGTTAATTGTCAGTTTTTATTGATTTGTTTTAAAGTCCGCATGTTTGAAGTATTAGACAAAGTTAAAAACAGTTGTTCATTTTTAGCACCATTCTTTTCTACACAGAAAGTCTTTTATTACTTAAACATTGTTCAGTTATGTTTTTTAAAATTCTGTACAGTATTGATTTGTTTTGCTTTGTTACATAGTTATCATTTTATAGTGTGTGTTTGTCACATCTTGCTTTAAAACATTTGCCATTTAATGTTTAACAGCAGTTGCTTTTGAGGTCCATTTTACTAGCCACATGATGACTCACAAGTAATCTAGGGATGTGTAGGGGTTAAAGGTTTAATGTATCTATAGCTCTTTGTTTGAACCCACAGGAGATCACACAGCTGCTTGCCACCTAGCACACGTGCACGTGCCCCACTTGGGGTGCATTGCACGAACGTCGTTCACGATCTCGGTTCAGCTGAACCTAGATCAAAAGTTGAACCGAGTTTATGCAGTATTACGTTGCACCAAGTTGAACTCGGATCAGCTGATCCCGTTCAGTTGAACGGCCGTGGTTATACCATGGACGACGCTGATTGGTCAACCACGCTTGGCCTACGGGCCAACTACAATGACGTCACAGTCACACGCAATGCTTATGAAACAGTCCAGTGCAGATTGGCTGTAATTTGTTTGAATTTTAAATTTCCCTGAAGTTACTACATGATTTTCGCATCAAAAGTTGCGTTGACAAAGTTCTGAAGATACGCATTTTGTGTTCCAATAGATATTCATTAATTATTCTTCGTCTGTTGTCAAGATGTTTACCGTAGGTACGGCATAGCAACGGCGCATCAGCACTCTAGAATGCCTTTTATTTATCCATTGATTAATTTATCCAGCAAAAAGACCATGGAAAACAGATATAGCTCAAATGTAACATATTTAGGTCACAAGTATAATTGAATTTAACGTCTTATAAATCGATACGAATGATTTTTTGTTGTTGTGGTTAGGGTTTGATTGTATGTTTACTGTAGCAGCGAGACATTGCCACCGAAAAAATGCGATTTATTCATCTATTTGTTAATTTATCGAGCACAAAGAGAACATAAAACGAATATAGTAGAAATCTAACATATCCAGATCATCAGTATAATTGCATTAAAAGTCTTATAATTCGATACGAGGAAGTTTTTTGGACAGGACAAGATTCGAATCGGACAATTTTTTGCAGCAATATTATCACGAAAAATATTTATTGCCCAGTGCGCGTGCATAACCGCGAGTTGAACCGAGGTCAAAATTTGATCAGTGGTCAGATGGCAGTTCAGAATTGAATGGAAATCAACGCTTGAACCACTTTGGTGCATCGCAATTTACGGCCGAACTAGGTTCAAATTCAGATTCGACCCGGGTTCATATTTGAACGACGTTGGTGCAGCAAAGTTCTTCTGACATTTTGTAATGGTGATGTTTGAATTTTTAAATTGTGATTTGTGCTGTTTTATATCTACAACCATGATGTCACCCTTACACTGTATATAAACTGAACAGTTTTTTACATAAATAATAATAATGAGTGGTGATCTGCGTCATGTGTGTTTGTGTGTTTGTCTATTCATGTGTTTCCATGTGTGCTTGTACAGGGTGGACCAAAAAACGTGGCACTTTACTTTTGTCCATATCTTTGCCAATTATTGATCAGTTTTCCCAATTTTTGTCACTGGCACACCCACCACACCATAAATGCGTCTCTACACTACCTTGTGAAATATCAGTGAAATATGCATACATAATGATAATGGTAAAATTGAAAAAAAACATTTCAGACCAACATTGCGGTGAATGATCTGTATGACACTAAACTGTGTGGGTCTAACACAGTCTAGCATCATACAGATTATTCATCACAATGTTGGTCTGAAGTTTTTTATTTACTTACATTTTTGTTATTACCTCTGCCAAGGAGGTAATGTTTTTGCCGGAGTTTGTTTGTTTGTCTGTGTGTCAGAAAGATAACTCAAAAAGTTATGGACGGATCTTTCTGAAACTTTGAAAGAATGTTGGGCATGGCATAAGCTACAAGTGCTTCAATTTTGGGGGTGATCCGGCAGAAATCCTGGATTCTGGATTATTTCAAAATTTTCGTTACCATTGCATTAAAGGGAGCATGCGAAACCACTGGCAAAGCGAATATTGTGACGCCACCTGGCGAATAACATTGCCTTGGCGGAGGTACCTGTGGTCTATGACTGCTTTCTAGTTATCATTAGTTTTTGCTTACATTTATATTTTACAAGGTAGTGTAGAAACGCATTTACCACGTGCTGGGATATATAGTAATCACATTATTGCTAACTGTCTGCAGAATGTGTCAGTGAAAGAATTTTGAAAATCGGTCAGTAATTGGCGAAGATGTTGATAAAAATAAAGCACCACGTTTTTTATGCCCCACGTTGTATGTACTTCTGTGTAGGTGTGGTGCTGGCCAGCATTGGTGCTGGTCTTGGTGAATTCACATTTCTAAGTCTCGCGGCACACTTTGACAAGTCAGTGGCATCGATTCTCTCTCACTGAGCTAGAATGTTGACCAGTTGATTAGCATATTACACTATTACAGTGTATTACTAGTTTATTAGTTAGTATATTAGGTGATCTTATTAAGAGTTCTGCTTTGTTTTCTTGCTCTTATCCTGATTGTTATTGTTAGACACAAACTTATTTTTCTTTAGCTAGAGATGGCTCTATGTCTGTATGTACTATGTAGCATATGTCTGTTTGTCTGTCTGTCTGTGTGTGTGTTTTTGTGTATGTCTTTCTGTCTTTCCATGTATCTGTTTGTTTGTCTTGAATATATGTTCCTGTATATATACACGGTGCTTCAAAGCCTGTCCCAAGCCAGGTTGAAAAAGGAGGAGGGTTGGGCGTGGGGCTAGTAACCTCACCCTGTTAAACAATTCATACTATGGAAACAGCAAGAGGTAACCAGTGTAACCAGGTAAGCAGTGTGTGCTGTGCACTGTTTTGTGGAAGTTGTAAAAGTCAAGCTATTCTCACAACTGTGTGAAAGTGATCATTTTTGGCATTTTGTTGTGGCTGCAACGGTGAAACTTAACAGTTTGTCGTCAAGCAAGTTTGTACTCGCGGCACATTATGATGTCAGCATTACATCACAACTGGCAAAGAATGTTTAACAAACAGCCATATTTTTTGGAAATACTTTGAATTAGTATTTCTTCAGCTACATCTGGTAAAAACTTTGTGTAAATTAATTATCATTTAAGTGAATTATGAAAGAAAGAAAAAGGGGTTCATTTTTTATGAAACACTTTGTTTGCCTGTCTACAGAGCTCAGGTATCAACATGGAGCTCGGGTACTGGTGCGGCTGGTGTGGCTGGCTCATTGTCTTACACTGGTCTGACGGCTCTCAGCGTTTCCCCTCGTACAACTCTGCTCATCATGATTTCTGTGCCGGCTCTTCTTTTTGTAACGTCAGTATTATCTGTCCGTCTCTGTGGGTCTCTGTCTCTGTATATGTGTTCTTGTTTCTTTTCACACTGCTTTGCTAATAATGATCACTGTGCCTTGTCTTCTTTTTATAATTTAAGCTTGAATGTATCTCTGTATTTCTATCTGTCCGTCTTACTCTTTTGATCTATTCGTCTGTTTGTCATTTTCTCGTATATCATTCGGTTTATAACTCGATTGTTTTTTTGTTTTTTTCTCTTTCTAAACGTTAGTGTCTGATGCGTGCTGTGGGTCATTCTTTGTCTGCACAAATATTTGCTGACACTAAATCATGCATTTTATGCAGTTGTTAGATATTTTGTGGTGTTGTTAGATATTTTGTGCTGCTCGTGAAGCCGGCAACTGTAAGACGTGGGTTTATCATGGAAGAACGTGAACATCTGACGAATGCGATAGAAAGTGATACACGTCAGTTTTTTTTCTTCACGTTGTTGTCATTTGATTTTTGGTATACCTTGTATTTAGAAATCATGTTTTCTGTTTTTCTTTGTATTCTTGGTCCTCTCTGTTGCTTCATAATTATGCACATTGTATATTGCATATGATCAGATTCAGTGAAATTTGATGCTATAACTATTGCTGTTAATGTTTTTGCTACAATTGCCATTATTAATTCAGAGATTAGTAATATTTAAAGACTATTTTACCACAATTAGATACAAACATGATTTGTCTGATAAGTTGAATTTGACCATATTGATGCTACTGGTAGCTAGGCTTTTGCTGGTCGGTAGCAGTCTGGCTGAATTCAGGTTAATGTGTAGCAAATATGTACCAGCAGAACAGTTTGTACGTATGTTTGAGCTGCAGATTTTTTTTACTCGTAGCAGTGCATTTCATGTTTGTAGGGTAGGGTGTGGTGTAGTGGTAACGCGTCTGATCTGATCAGCGAAGTTACTGTACGCCGGGCCCGGTTAATACTGCAATGGGTGACTGCCTGTGGGCAGGTAAACCATCTCGGGATGTAACCAACCGCCTAGGTCAGCCTTCCATCCCTCCGGGGTAGGTAAATCGAGTACCGGCCTATCTGGCTGGGGTTAAGGCGGGGCGCGTTCACCTCTGTCGGGTGGCAGGTAACACTGTGTGATCCCATATGACAAGTGACGCCCTATAGCTCTGAGATGGGTTCGCTCATTAGGAGCTATATGCGACCTTTTCTCTATATGCGACCTTTGTGTTGTATGCAGATGACACTTCATTATCAAATACACTGAAGACTAAACTACGTTCAATCAAGGTGTTTATTAAATGTGTTAAAGTAATTTCACTTCAGTACAATTTAATTACTGATTTTTTTGCAGAATTTTGAAACAGTTACACAAAATTTAGTGTAAAAGTGTTAACCATAAATGAGGAAATCGAAGGTGTAAACAAGGAATATTATTAGATTGTGACCAATCTAATGTACTCTTCGCGCGCATTGTTTTGTTTTGTATTCTTTCAAGAGCTTTTTTGTTCCTTTCGGCTTGTATTAGAGACCTGGCGTCTAATTGAGACCCGTTTAATATTATACTAATAGTGACTGGCGTCGAGGTCGTTATTGGAAATTATCTCCCTGAAGTTCATAAAATATTGCCCGATTTTAGGAACTGAGAGGAAAAAATTTCCAATAACGGTCAATGATGTTAGTTGCCATTTTCTTGTTATACCTCAACTCATGCATCTATCTGGCACCGTTACGAAGATGTGGCGCCTCAAAGATAATGGGGTCACGACCTTGACCTTATAAGGTCACGTGACGTCATCGGTCACGTGACCATTCGACTCCCGGGGGTCGACTTCCTATGGGTGGTCCATAGTGACCATGCGTTTATCTGGCATCGTTATCGAGATATGGCCGTTTGAAGTTCTTCTAGGAAGACTTTTCCAGGAACAGAGGTCGGTTGTCAGTCAGTCCTTAATGTTACACTGATCTCATATACTCCTCTTCGCTACGTTAGGAACGTAGCGTGCGAGGAGTAAAAAATTCGTTTGAGAAACAGCTGTAAACGTGAATGCATTACTGCTGTGTAGGCAATCAACAAAATCATGTTTTTACTGCAAAAGGTAAAGTTTTAATTAAAATTTTGCAACAGCAAAGGCTCACTGGAACACAGAAGTTTGTTGAGCAGTTTTTTAACAGAAGTTTGTAGTTTTTGAACAGAAATTTGTCTCTGTTATTGTCATTTTTGAATAAATTGCTGAAAAATGCTGATTGTATATAAACAAAGGCATTGTGTTTCAAATGTCAAACAAATTGACAGTTATTGTGTGCTTCTGGGTACTAACATGTTAATGTGTATTGATTTGTTAGCGCAAAATGCATTGTCACAGTATCTGTCTATCTTTCCATGTGTAACGTTGACGTGTTTATAAGTTGTGTTATTTGGAAAGTAATTCCACGGTTTTTCGGTTCTGTGAACCAATTAGTCCCCTGAGGAACATCCAGAAGTCTGAAAAGTATCAGACAGAATGTCACACAGTGTTTGCTGTGGCAGCAAAACATTTTTTTGAAGACTGAACCTTTAAAATTTTAGAGAAAAATGACATGGTCTGCCTAAACATGGCAGATCACTACAGATCCTCACAGGTCAGCTGAGATGGCAGATATTGTTCAGCTTCAGATTGATGTATGGCACCACAGGTCACCGCAGATCCTAGCCCTAACCCACTCTGCGATGCCATATATCGATCTGCAGTTTAAAAAATAGAACTATATCTGCCATTTCAGCTGATCTCTAGTGATCTCTGGGGATCTGTGGTGATTTGCAGTGTTTAGTCAGACCAAAATGACAAGCTATTGTTGAATTCTGTTAACATCATTTGGGGTTTAGTTGTTGTCAAGGACCTGCTGATGCTGTGAAGTTAGTCACAGCATTGGTTGTGATTCCGTGTTCTGTGACGGCTGATATATAGCTGCTGGTGTTGTGACCTTGCTGTGCAGTCGCTGCTTATGTTCATGATATCGCTGTTTCTCGTCTACTTCGCAGAGTACTTTATCAACCAAGCCCTGGTCTGTTAACTCTGTCTTTTTGCCATCGTTCGTAAATGTCATCGTTATCACTGTGTTTGTGCCGCGTCTATAAATTGGACATTTGGCTTTTCATTTGTTGCTAACTGCCATTGGCAACCAAGCTTTTTGCGGTGCTGCTGGGATGGTCTGTTTGAACACATCATTTCCACACCTTCCATTTGCTTTTTTCCATATGTCGTATCTAAACTTTAAGTTACTGTACAGTAGCTGTATGGTAATGCTTATATTACTTTGGATGCTTTAATAATTTTCATTACTTATAAATTATTTATATCCAATTAAACGTTGCCTGATGAGTTAACATTTTGCCTGATGAACTGTTGGTGAACTTTGTCAGACGTGGTTTGTGTGTGCCCGTTTGCACAGTTTGAGTTGGTCTATTTTGACAACATCTGGCTTGCAAGAGTCCAACAATATCGCTGGTAAGGCTGGTGACATTTTCGTCACATATTCTTTTGATTCGTTTTTGCTGCGTTTTTTTCGATGTCACCTGAAATTTCTTCTGCTGCTATTGTTGTGTTTGGTTTCACAGACTAAGTAGAAATTGTTTGCATACAACGTACAGTAACTCCGGTTATGCAAAAGAACTGACTAGCAGTTTTGTGATAATGCTTTTGTGTGTCGATAAATAACAAACAAATTATTTAACAGTTAGTCTTCTGTTGTATTTTTTAAGATTATCACTAAAGCATTTACTGTGCATTGTAAACAACTGATTTTGAACATTGTGGGCCACTAGTGACTGAAATATTAGCTGATAGGGAAGTCAGCTATACAGCTAAGTTTACTTAATATTTTTGTGCTAATAATTGCTGGTCAGTGTAGTCATTTTGTGGCTCGGTGGTCTAGTGGTTAGAGGATCATACTTGCAATCAACAGGTGGTGAGTTTGAATCATGGTCATTTTACTGCCAGCTAGCGATTTCAGTTAATGTTCACACAGATATGCTTCTGTTACTAAGCAGTTCCATGTGAAAACTGGGAGTGGGAAGTTAATGGGCAGAATCGGCAGATTGTAGAAAAGATATGGTTAGTCATCCATCATACTGAATGCAAGCTCACTGCCAGCTCAAGAGTTAAAGGTCCATGGCCACGATCAAACTCACTTGTAAAATTTATGCAGACCTCAATTAGACATTTCACCTTGCCTATATAATATGATAATTTAAGCTTTATAAATGTATGAAATTAATGCCAGAATATAATGAAAAATTGCGTTATGTTACGTTATGCTAAAAATCCTAATCTTGGAATTGGCCGGAAGTGACGTTACCACGTGTACCCAGTCAGTGTTTACCAATTAATTTTAATATTTTTAATGACAAAAAATACTGTGTCGCATGACAACTGCAGCAGTACATAGGCAGACAATGTGATTTTATAATGCTTATGTTTCTGAGCATATTTTACGTTGACTACGGGTACACACGGTGACGTCATCAGCCTGTCAACATGGCGTCTCATTTACTGCGTCATTTTCGTAGATCATCAATTTCAAATGTAAGTTTCTTCGTGCTGACAAAACGCTGGGTGCCGATATTACTGTCAAAATTCTCAGAAAATTGTGCTCTTTTTAGGAAAATGGTAAGTTAATTTTGGTGTTCATGGACCTTTAAGAAACAGTGATGACCAACATACCCATAATTGTAGTCACAGAGCTGTGAGAGGCTGATGCTGATTGTGTTTGTTGTTAGGTATCAAGTGATCTATCAGATCGGAGTGTTTATTTCTCGGTCATCCGTCAGTCTAATACAGATCCCACAAGTCTTTGTTTTTCCCATATTTCAGGTTCATCTCTGCCATTTTCTGCCATCTTTCAGGGTTGTCCTTGCCATTTTTGTCCACTTAAGTTTTTATATGGTTACTGGTACTTACAACTATCTCATAGTATTGACATGTGAGTTGGTTGTGTAATTTTAATGTAGCTTTCATTAATTAGTGGCATTGCTCTTGTCAGGTTGCAGTATATTGACATATTTAGGTCATGTACAGTGGTTTTTGTTATTTTTGTGGCTTTGTAAATGTTTTTATAATTCAGCTTTTATATGGATTTGCTATGCGACTGTGCAATAGGCAAAATTGTGTGTTTTGCTTGTATGTTTGTCTCCCAATATGGGTTTTTAACTCAAAAGGTGTACAAAAAACAAAGTTGACATGAACATTTTTCAGGACAGCATAAAATGGTGCATTAATTTTTCGCTCAAAAGGTTAAGGTTGCTAGGCTTTTAATGCTTCAATAAAATGACAGGTATATTGTATAATGATGCTTGTGCTGTGGACTAATTTACTGTCAACACCTGAGACACTCGGTAACTGGATGAATGGCTGCATCATGATATGAAATGAAATTTTGGCATACACTTGAAAGTTGACGAGTAGCCAGGTTAAGCTGAAACCCTATTTAGTTTGATGCTGTGGATTTGTTATAGAACAAGCTATACATAAGTTCATGTCAAACTGAAAGCCAGAACAATTTCTGCTCGTACGTCTCAATATGTTCCACATTGCCTTGTCATGTCAGCAACTTGTTGCATGACTTGTTGTCCGACAACTCCACAACGTATCGAAGTAGTGGGAGTTTGAACTTTTTTAGTGGCACATTTGTATTCAGTTGGTGTGATAAATGGATTACACAAAATCACCGCTGAGCGTGTTGTGCATGTTGCAGTTCGTGAATTTGGCGCTGTTCGTTCTACAAATTCACTATCATTTCATCGGCAACATCTGGGTTGTGTTCGGCATCATTCTGTTTGAAGGGCTACTTGGCGGTGCCGCTTACGTCAACTCTTTCTACCAGATCTCTAAGAAGGTGATCCATCAATTGATTTTTTGATTCTTTGATTTATTTACTAGCTGATAACCGATTGATTCGTGGTTTGATTTGTCGATTGTTTCTGCTCATTTTATCAACTGTGCATTTTATTTCAATATTTAAAAATAAATTTTGTAATAGCGTACTTTTTTTTACTGTCCCACCCTTTGCAATGGTTTGTCTGTGCTTGTGATATTGGGATATTGTATGTGTTCTAATTCGGACTATGTCAGTGAGAGCAAGAGAAAGACAGACATAGAGAGAGAGAGTGTGTGTGTATCAGGCGGACTGTTGTGTATGCATATTTTGCGTGTATGTGTGCGTGTGTATGTCCATCTATGTTTCTTTGCACACAGGGTTTGAATTGTGGAAAAAATAACTTGGGGCCAGACCATTAGTCAGTTGCATGTGTGCTGTACCCCAACACACGTCCGACGATGTTTTGGGGTCAGAAAAAACAACTCAAACCCCGTAATTAAAACACTGCATGCACGGTGGCATGGTGTTGTGTCTAATCAACAAAGTTATTCTACACCGGGCCTAGTTATTACGTCGATGGTGATTGTCTGCAGGCAGGTAGACCGTCTTGATACGCAACCACTGACCAGCTGTCTAGGTCAAGTCAGCCTTTTACCCTCTGCGGGACTGTGAAATGATTGTCAGTTTTCTGGCAGTGTGGTAACAAGTGGCAATGATGAATATAGCACCATAGCTGGCAGCTTAGGTTTATCTGTGGCTCAAACTGATTGTTTTGGTGCAAAGGTCGACGTTTGTGCTAAATTCATGAAATGAACCACAGTGGCAGTGCCGTGATGACAGCACCATAAACATCATTGTGGCTATTACTGAACATTACTATTGCTTTATATGTCTGTTTGTATACGTTTATGCGTAGACTGAAGGCAGTGTTGATCGTGAGTTCAATATGGGAGTGACTTGCGTCAGTGATTCGTTGGGCATTACAGTCGCCGCTGCTGTCGCCATCCCTGTTCACAACTACCTCTGTACCCTGCCAGGCCACGGCAGTCACAGCTGATTACTGATCATCTTCACAGCTGTCTAGTCATATTGATTATGATGATGATCTGACGACAACAGCCAGCTGATTTTTATCAGCAGAGCTGGGTTACACAAAAAATTACGATTGAATTTGGTTGAATTTCTGCAGAATATTTTAGCGATGTGGATTTTTTGGGGAACTGATTATGCAGTGACATTCTTTAGTAATAGGAGATAGGACGTCAACACTGAAACTCTGTGGTGTTGCCAGGTGGCAGCACCATTGCACTATCAATGCACTGTCTTTGGTAAGGGTTTGAGATTTCTGATCAGCATTGGGTCTTTGATGTTTGTCTAACTAACCAGTTATCATGAAACTGCTGCAACTCGAATAGCACGAAAATGAATATTTTGGTATTGATAGAACATGAACGGACACTGTTGATTGGTGTTTAGGGAAAAGTAAAATTGCATTCTATGTATTTTTTGCTTTATTAAAATAACTTTGTGAAAATTACAGTGTTGGACGTACAGTGTGAATTTTTGCATGGATATATGCCTCTGTCAGAAGCAAAATTATTATAAATTATTATACATACCGGTGTCCGGTAGGGTAATTATTGGAAATGTGATATGGGTGCCCGAGGTTGCAGCAGGAGCTTTTGTACGCAGAAATTTTTATCTGACGTCTGACCAGCAGCATAAAAAATTTAAGGGTTATTAGTAATAACATAATTATAACAATAATGATAAATTGATAAAATGCATAAGTACGTAATGTGTGATTTCTAATGTTCTGTTAGCATGAACATTTTTGCATGTTAGAATGAACAGGAAAGTTTTTACGCTGTATTTGAAGATGGATAATAATAAGAATAGTAATAACATATAATAATAAGCATGCAGATATCTGTTTTTTGCATTGTATTGTTTCTTGGCAATATTGATGTATGAAATATTGAATGATATGTTTACTTTTATGACCTTTATAACTAAGTGATTGATTGTAAGTTAACGTAGTTAAGCTCATTTTATTTTTCTGTTGTTTTTAGTTGTTGTTATTGTTGCATTTTAGCGACTGTCTTAAACTCTAATTTTGTATTATCCTGTATTATTTTTATGCCAGAGTGCTTTGTGGTCTGTTTTATAAATTTTGGTGATGTATATTGCCAGTAGAGTTTAGCACTGTGTGATTGCTAAGGTGAAGCTGGTATAGAGTCATAAGCATTACTAGCATATACAGGGGATAAGGGGGGGAGCTCAGCCATGCCCCCTTCTTTCGTCATGCATTGGTCACTACAGTCACATTCCGTTTGAATCAGTATGTCAACGTGATAAAAATATTGGTAAAAAAATGAAAATTCTATGCAGAAATGCTACAAGTGATTGCAAAAACGCTTTCAGGATTTTTGCCCCCAGACTTCTGACCGAGACTCTGTCCCTTGACTCTGCTGGAGGCTAAGCATCCAGACCCCGATTGTACCACACTTGCCATGCCCCCCCCTTTCAACTTCTGGATCGGCTGGTGTTAAACGTTCACAATAGATTTGGTTGAAAACGTGTTTAGGCGAGATATAGGCCTACGTCATTTTCTTGAGATTTTCGACGTCCAATATAAGCTTGAACACAAAATAGGCTTACCCTTGTTCATGCCAAGAGGAACATTCACAACAAGACCGATTTTAAAAAGTTTTTTGGTTCTCGATTTATGAGCCTGGACGTGACGGACGGACGGACGGGTAAGTCTCGTAATGTGGCCTGTTGGGACGGCCGGATAATAAATTTTATGACTATCAAGTGTTGTGATCTGATCACTGCAGTCCACATAGCACAAAGAAATATTGCACTAATAGAAACACGTAGCATGAGTTATGGTACTTTAAGTTTTTACAAAAAGTTGAGAGATTGTGAGCAAAAGATTTGAGGTTAGAGATTGAGATTGGGATTTGAGATTCAGCCTTGAGTTTGCAGTAGACTATTCATTGTCGGAGAGTTGAGATTTTGCTCATGTATTTGATTTGAGATTTGCCCATCACTAGCGATGGCTGGCTTGATAACAAAAATCGATGTCGGTCGACGCCGTGTGCCGACATACGTTGCGGTCGTCCACGTTATACTTGTCGCCAATGAAATAGAGTACGTGGCAAGTTTAGCCTCGGGTGATGGTGGCCTGTATGCCTATGTGAAATCTGTTCGCACTGTTATAATAGGCTTCTCGTTCTCGTGTCGTTTGCCTTCGATGCCCCATGTCAATATCTACTCTTTTTCCCACCCGTGCGTTCGCCCATCTGTCTGTCTGTCGTTTTCTCTGTCTCTGTCGATAACCCTTTGTGTGTGTGCTTTGTATGGGTAGCTAGAAACCTCTCCAGTCATCGACCTGCTGCTATACCTATAGTTGCTGTTCACTGATCACTCTTGCACTGCCAGATTCGGTGCGCAATAATTTTTTATTTAGGCCAATTATAAACGCGGGATAATTCACAAGTTTTTTTCTGACAGGAAAATTTTATTGACAATTTTATCTGCAGTTACGTGAAAATTTCCTCAAACAAAAAATGACGTCATGTTCTACTTTTTACATTTTACCGCGTTGAACTTAGATTTAGTAAGCACGCCTATTCAACGATGTCGGAATTTTATTAAACTACCAGAACAACCTTTTGATTCTCGAATCAAAAGTATGGAATCTTCACTGCCTATTTCAGGATACGTAGTTCAGGACTTAATTTCACAGATAAGCTATAGGCCTAGCAGTTAGGCATAGGTTATTTGCTTTTTTGCTGCTACGAGATTCGTATACAGTCGGCTCTCGGTTGTTCTGTGAAATTTTCAGTGAATTGATGAAAACATTACACGTATGACGTCAGCAATTATAGCGGCACCGCGACTCAGCCTATTAGTATTCTAGCAGCGCTGTCTGTCAGTCCTGATCGCTCGGTTGTATAGGCCGTTGCTGCAGTTCCTTGGTGCTTCGTAGATGACTTCTGCCAGCTGGGCGCTATACAGGACTACGTCGTATGTGCACGGCCAATGAAGCGAGACGGGCAGCGTCCGTGGTCTAAGCTATGCAAGCAGCAATGACGCTCATTCAGTAGGCCTACACAGCTCTGATCCTCAGAGCCAAAAAATTCTGTTCTTCCCGTTGCAGCCGGCGAAAAAGTATAGGGACGGGGGATGACAGATTGTTATTTGTATAAAATAGCATATCATGACATGTCATGTAATACACACAAAAACTCATGAAAAACAAACTGACACGCTAAATAGGGCCAAAGTACCCATAAGAACTAGAGTAAAGATACTGCAGTATTACAGACAAGATTATTAGTTTTTTTCAGTAGGTCCTAATAGTTTGAAAACAAACTTAAAACAAACTAATATTTTTGAGGGTCCAATAAAATATTTTAGGGACGCAGGTGTTTTTCTAGGGACGTACGGAAACCGGAAACACCAAAATTTTCAGGGAGAGTTGGAACACGTATACCACTAAAATCAAAACTAAACTAAAACTTGCAAGCGATTTTTTTTCAGGCAGACGTAGGCCTACAGGCACAGCTAAAACTGCCCACAGTGTGTAAAACAAAATCGCATCTGTGCGAATTTCAGTTTAGTTTTCGTTCAGTAGTGGTTCTAGTTAGTCGTCGACTAGTCAAGGCTTATAGCAGTCTCTAGACACGGTGTGCTGGCTTTTTGCCGTAATCCACTCTACACTCAGCTGCCGAAAGTCTATCCAGTGTCCAGCGGTCTGTGAACGCGCCATCCATCAACCTCACTCATCCTTAGCATCAGCAGATCGTGGTCGTCATCATCGTCATCAGCAGCGGCAGCAGCAAAAGTCGCCGGTTGACTGTTAGAAGTAACGATCAGTTGCCTTCATGAAACACGACTCACCAGTTCAGTACGAATGCATTTCATCATAATACAGGATATTCATTAGTCCGCCCGTAAGCGATAGCTTGCGGAAGCGGACTTAAGTTTTGCTGTGGTTTATTTTTTTCTTTTTTTCCCCTCGCGTAATCTCCGAGCTCCGTGGGCCGATC
>Ga0209367_1002496_pt1 | contig 24324 bp, 16 predicted proteins | sample WorMetLIZISLAND2_FD_187412 | JGI IMG/M metagenome (GOLD analysis project Ga0209367, IMG submission 187412) | Marine gutless worms symbiont microbial communities from Max Planck institute for Marine Microbiology, Germany - Olavius geniculatus... ... | reverse complement strand
CAGTGGTGTGGGACAACCCTGCAGGAGTTAAGCCACGCTGCCCTAGATAGGCAGCGGTGGGCAGCGATAGTAAGAATGGCGTCAGACACCAACGGGCATTGAGCCCACGGTTGTCGATGATGATGACGATGATGATGTCTGTAGTAGGACGGCATCGAGATTATAACTACGAACGCGTTGTAAAAGCTGAAGCGAGTGACATTTGTCTGTGCGTGTCTGCGTGTCTCAGGAGCGACAGGACAGCGCGGTTTGACGGGTCAAAGCGGCTTTACCGGTTCAACGGGCGTCACCGGAGCCACAGGTTCAACCGGGCGCCGAGGTATCACCGGGGCAGTCGGTGATACCGGCCGTTTCGGGTACACTGGTGACACCGGAGCCCGAGGTCCATTTGGACCGCGTGGACCGCAAGGATCCACCGGGGTAACTGGACCTGTCGGATTTCCCGGAGCGACTGGAGCTACAGGTCCCATCGGCAGCACTGGCGCCACAGGTCGTATTTGCTGTTTGACGAACTAGACTGCTGATGAACCACTAGAAATTTTCATCACGAATCGGCCTAATCAATCGCGCACTGATTCATGAAAATTAAACATTTTAAAACAACGCTTTTCGCAGCAGAAATAAGTTAGCGTTGACACATACGGTAGTTGCTACAGATACTGTGAACATGGTCTAAAATTATTAATGCAACATTCAATATATGCCTAGGCCTACAGTTACACTTTTCAGTAATGTTCATACATGTATGGCGTACGCACCTAATAAGAACGAACAGACGGTCAGGCAAAACCGACAATGCAGCCTATAATTGCGACGGTCGTATAATAATCCACAATCCAGATGTATTGTGCATGTTTAGCGGCTAGTTCAGTGCCGATCTATAGCAAGATGTTGTTACTGTACTTGCAGGTTTGATCGGACCGCGAGGTTATCGTGGTTTGACGGGAGCTAGTGGCAACATTGGAGCTACTGGAATGCCCGGTCCGCTTGGCACGCGCGGATTCACTGGCTACACTGGTCAGACACGCTCGTGTGTTTTTGATCACCGTATTATAACTGGCGAATAATATCCAAAAATGCAGTTTTTTTTATAAAATTATAACTTTTTTACACTTTAATTGTTAGAAAATGGTAAAACCATTGTGTTGCATATGTGATTATGTGTGTGTTGTTTTTAGTCTGCCCGGAAACGATAGTTTTAGAGGGGGACTTATGTTTTACCACAGATGATTTTATTTATTTCAAACGCTAGATCTCTGAGATACGTCGGCCGATCAGGGTGAAATTGTGCAGGGTGATCAGTAGTAGGCCGTATTTTATAATGCCGGGGCAAAATTTTGGGGCCCTCCCCCCAAAAAAAAATTCACGTGGCGAAAACATGCAAAATTTGGCGCGATTTGGGAAAAATTCAAACTTCAGCGGCGATTATCTTTGGAACAGATGCAGATGTTCAAAATCACACAAGTACGTAATCGACCCCGGTTCCTTCTGCGCTCGGCGAAAAAAAATCCGGTGAACTGAAGGTCAAATTTTACCAACCTAAAGCGCCTTTTTCCTAAGATTATATTTCGGTCCATAAGGGGGGGGGTGGTGCTGCGCCCCAAAATTTTTACACGCGCTAGAAAATGACCAAGTCTCGCTAGCGCACCCCCACCGGAAACGGAGATTTTTCTTACAATTTGTTTCAAAGGGAAATCACAAATTGGCTTAAAATTTAGTAAATGAGCGCTTATAACTTCTGAAGTAGGGGGAGTATAGCGCAACGAAATTTTGTCACGTGACGTGCCACTAACTAGGCATGATAAGTTGTGTACAAGGTTTAAAATTTGGAAGGGCAAAAAACGTCCAAAATTCGGCGTGATTTAGGAAAATTTCGGCTTTGAGCACGAGCCACGTGACTTTGCTAAGAGAAGCATTTCAACCCCGTGAATTTTCCCCCCATTCTTACATGCAGCGCCTGGCGGACTGACGTTTGGCTTTGCCCCAAATTTCTAGTTTAAATTTTTTACGGGTTTTGTGTATTTGTATATTAATGCAAACTAAATTACTTTATCTGCTTACGATTGCCAGTTTTTTTGGGTTTAGGGGCCTTCACCGCAGCCTGCTATGGCTGACGTTTTAAAAAATTGTTTTATTGTTATAGGTTGTTTTTTGGGAAATACGCGTATACCTAAATTTCCTTTTCCTTCTGTGTTGAGGCCCGTACGGCGCGACTGGTTCAACTGGTGCGACTGGAGTGAAAGGATCGACTGGAGACCGAGGTCCGACTGGTTTGCCTGGATTCACTGGACCGCCGGGAAGCACTGGGCCTCGAGGTTAGTTGGCGTCGTGTCAAATAGTGTTAGAAACGATTTTAAGTAATAAAAGGAAGTATAAGAAAGCAGGAAAGTAATTCACCACATTCTGGTCATTAATTTATCAAACGTCGATGAATTTGTGATTTTTTTACCATTACACTTAACAATAACTTTGCAATTAATTGGCAGTTGAAAATTCTACCGACTCCAAGCTATATGTTTTTCGCACTTTTTTCTTCCCTGGGTAGCGACGCGCGAGGTTGGCATTGTCGTATTTTAACGAATTGTTCAGTTGTTTAATTTCTAACGTTCGATTGCGTTGTCGTTTTTCACTGCATGCTGGGACTGCGAATACGGTAGTGAATATTCTATCTTGTCAATTCCATTGGACTCGGACTCGGACTAAGTGGGCACGATCACTGCACTGTGTTGTGTGTAGGACCGCCGGGATACGTGGGTGACCGGGGTCCGCGGGGCTTCACAGGATCTACTGGGCGCAGAGGACTCACAGGTGCTAGCGGACTGCCCGGAATCCCCGGATCCAGTAACTGATTCATTACCGCTTTGTCGTATTTGTCTGTCTGACATTTTGTTTCGTATTTAATGACTATGCATATATACCGTTTGATGTATTTTGTAGTTATTTGATGAATCCCAGTTTTGCTTTCAAACTGAGAGTTTTATTGGATTTTAATTTTCACGATCTGCTGAACGTGGACTATGGAAAATGTACGGGCAGACACGCCGGTCCGTCCACTTGGAACGAACGCTTTGCCGAACTATCTTTAAACCCGCACACGCACACTCTTCGTCTACCTCTAGACGCCGTTACTACCTGCTTACTTACTTACTTACTTATTTAGGCATATAGCAGAAATCGAGTGTAGCCTATTCACTTAGTGCCACAGTGGCGTCGTGGCTGTAAGGGCTCAGCGGGAGGGGGAAGAATTGGGGACAATTGCCCACGCTGAATTTTTGTCCGTCGGAAAATCTTCTTATTCTGAAAAGTTTCGTCCAAAAATACGAAATTTTGGGCTGAAAACCCCCACATTGGGAAAATTTACGGTCAAAATTGAACTTTTTAGTCTCGGAATTTTTTCTGTCAGAAATTTGCGACTGTCTGTGGGAATTTTGTCGCATATTTACGGTGTCTGTCGAAAAAATGGTGTACCTTTATAACCGACGACGCCGATGTATTCACGTGTATTGAAATGATGTGACTGCATATAGGTTCAACGGGTGCTACGGGATCCACCGGGGCTACCGGACCCGCAGGCCGAGATTGTAAGTACGCTGTTACAAGCATCCTGTTAAATTCGTTATGCCTCCGCCCTTTGCTACTAGACAAAACACGACGAGTTGTATGCTGATCTCGTCTGTCCGTCTATCCGCGTGTTATTGGCGTTGTTGTCGCGATGTTCATTTTATTGTAGGCCTATTTCACGCGAATATTTAGGGAATCATAATAAAAAGCGAGTATGCTAGACGTAACGTACGTGCAAAACATTTCCGCCACAAGCACACCCGGGCCACCATTTTAACATTTTTAAATAATACGCCCTGTTGAATTTATTTTCACCAAACTTATGCCAATAGTACATTTTAAAACAAAAATTAACTGTTTTGTGATAGTACGACAACAGTGACAACTTGATACCGATTTTGCCAAGTCTTAGTCGGCGAAAAGCGAAAACCGATAGCTAAAACACATCAGCTCCATAATATGTAGGCGTAGTTGTGGGCCTATACCGGTAATATTTAGTTTTATCAGTTGGTGTCAGACGCCTGTGTTAAAACGTTGCAGACTCCTATAGTGCGAGATGTACTGGCACTATGTTGCTGTTGCTGCTGTTTGGCGCAACGTCCCGTGTGTCACGAGAAGTCTCTTTTCGCTTGTACAGGATCACCTGCAGTGGATCAGTGGTCAGGATGTCCATTGGCGGATCAGTTGAACCGAAGAATTGGATTCAGCTGATCTGACTCTGGATATTTTGACAATCGATCCGCTGCAGGTGATCGCGTACGTTCTCTTGTGACACGAAACGTTGCACTCAGCAGCAGCAGCTGATAATGATGATGAATATGACGCGTGTGTTGTGTGTGCGTGAAGTTGTAGCACAGAACGAATGTCTGCGGAACAACGGGCGATGTTCACACATCTGCGTCGACACTCCGGACAGCTACTTCTGCATGTGCCGAGAGGGCTATAGCATCCAGCCGACCAACTTCAACTGTCCCGGTCAGACCCGTTCAACACTTTTGCTTTTAATAATGTGGTAAAGTGATCGTGTTTTTAAGGACTTTAAAAGAGATTGTCGTATGACTTTCATACACCGTCAATCAATATATTGAAGTTCGTTTGATGTAGGCCTATGACATTTGCGCTGATGCAGGATCGTCGGGAAGACAGTCCTCGCGGTTCTACTGTCGCTATTATGCCGAAGTGTCAGGTTTTCTGTGCTTCTGCACTCTTTCCAGCTCAACTACAGTTCCAGTCAACGGCACATCTTGTATAGGTATCATCCGACGCAGATTTTTATTACCCACCACAGTTTAAATTCGTAATCCATAGAAACGAATTTTGATAAGTTATGCGGTTTTTAGCAGCGCCTCAGAAATGACTACACTACACCTGAACTGAAATATTATATCTCTGGCCATTGGCTGGCGTCGCCCGCTACGGGGCACAGTGCCACTGTGGCGCAACCACATCGACCTGTAAGTGCTTTATTTTTGAGGTCACTTTAGAGACGCACATAGTCTGACATTCGACTCCATGAGGTTGCCAATACATTAAAAGCGGTATAGCGCATTCTGTGTTGTAGTTTTGTCACTGTTTATTGCAAGATTTTCATAATATTTTCGCATGTCTCCCTTAAATTATTTTCCCAATTCTGTGTCCCTTTCGACATACCCCGGACGACGCCACTGGCTGTGGCGCACAGTCAGGGCCTCTACCTGTGCTGAGTTGTGTTGTGCTGATTGCTGCGTGTGCACCTATAGACACGAACGAGTGCAGTTCGTTGAACGGCGGCTGTGCTCAGATGTGCGTCAACACTGCGGGCAGCTTCAGGTGCGGTTGTCGTGACGGATTCGCACTCGCGGCCGACTCACGCAACTGCGACGGTCAGACACTCGCTACAGTCGCTGTCTGTAGGGGCCTAAGTGATCGTCGTTGTCGTCATATTCATATCCTATGATCGGAGTTTAGCAGGGATGGGGTTTTCGAGGACAGCTCGATGACAAAAATCGTGGCATTGGTTTTGGCATTGGCCTTGACCTCAAAGACCTCTGGCCTTGACGCTTCGGCATCTAGTCACCCACCCCCTAGGGGGTCTAAAAATTAATACTGAAACTATGTTGAGTTTTTCCTGTTTTGAGTATTATAACTGGTCTTGAAGAAACTAGTCTGAGAGACAGAACAGAAACTATGTTAATCTGAACATTTTTATGGTTTGGCTTTTGACGCACAGCATGAAACTGTCATATGTTTTCTATTTATATACTTATTAAGTGGCTTTGGCCTTGACCATAAAAATGTTGGTTTCGGACCCATCCCTGAGCTGTAGTTATAAGGACAAGATTCGGCGGACTCCTAGTAATGAGTGGAATAGAGTACTTACGATACGTGTGCTCGACTTTTACTTGCATCCCCGCGCAGTGATGATAATGATACTAATAAGGTCATTTTTGGGATTATTTTTTATTGGTTGCACTGTATATGACCGCACAGACGTGAACGAGTGTTCGTCGTCGACGCGCGTGTGTCCAGTGGGAGCGTCTTGCGTCAACACGTTCGGTAGTTTCTACTGCGTCACCGGCGTCGTCGGCGACCTACGCGGATGTAAGTTACGCCTACTATAATTTGGGGCGTTGTGGCCGGTAGGGCAGGCGGGCGATTCCCCACCCCTGGATTTTTGGACTGTCAGAATTTTTTTTGTCTACAAATGCAAACTTTGTAGTTGAAAAATCCCATTTTGGGGAAATTGAAATTTTTAGCACCCATAATCTCCTCTGTCAGAAATTGCAACTGTCTGTCGGTACCGTATTATGTTGGAAATTTTTAAGTGTCTCTCAGGTAATTGCAACTTTTTATTTATTCTACTTTTTAACCTACAACGCCGCTAGGCCTACTTACATTCTCATTTCTGCCATGTTTGCTGTAATAAACGTCTAACAACGTTGTTTTTAATTTTCTTATAAAAACGTGTTTTAGCATTTTTCCGTTTTTTCGTGAATTATATGCGCTAAGGGTTGTAATTTGTGGAATCAACTTTCATAAGATATTAAAAAATGTACAATAAATAACTACATTTAAGCATAAACTTAAGGAATTATTTTACAATGGCTTGTCTTTGTGTTAAAGGTTAATATTGCTACTTTCTGGCTGTTTATATAAATTGTTTTTAGCGAATTGTTATAAACTGACGTTTTGCACCTTTTTGCACCTTTTTCTTTTTTTCTGGACACTGTTATAATTTGATTGTCATTACTTATAGTTTCTATGGGCGGCCAGCGTTGATGGGCGTTTGCTTTTCTGGCAGTCCGCCTTCAGTGCATATTATTCTGTTTTAATTTGTTTGATGTGTTGGGCAAATAAATACTCTCTTTCTCTCTCTCTCTCTCTCTGAGTGTGCAAAACTGAAAATTACGGTAATTTTTACTGGTTTTGCACCAAAATAATGAAAAATAATAAACTATAGCAACGAACAAAAATCACAATAACATACCAGATATAATAGCATATTTTTATGTAAAGCCACTTGCGTATGGTCATATTCTTTTTTAGCATTAAAAAACACTAAAAATCGGCTAATACTTGTTTAAGTAACAAAAGTATGCAGCGTTCGAATCGTGAAAAAATAGCTGGGGTGAATTTTTCCAATGTCGGGGTTTGACTACTTTAGTTTGATGTAAATCGTATGTGTACAGTATATAGATGACCCCAAGTACATAATTTGACAGTGTGTTGAGGGGGGAAGTTGAGAAAACAGTTGAGGGTTAACCCCCTTCAACCGTTCTCGGCAATTCTAACACTGAACGTATGAATGTTAAGGGCTTACTGTATGTTGACTGCGGTGCAGCTCAAGGTGGGACGAGTGCTTTAAAAGCGGATGCTGCTGCTGCTGATGATGATGATGATAATAGCTCGCCTGCTTCATCAAGTTCAAGTTCATACGCCTATGTATTGTTATCAGTCGTTTGCGCAGTCAACACAGTTGCCATGGTTACGATAGCGTGTTGGGTGTGTCGGCTTCGTCGGCGCATGCGTGACAGTGACGTTATTTCCGTCTCGTCAGAAGTCTCGTCCGAAGTCTCGGTCCACGCCCACTCGTGACGCAATCAGGGGTTCCTCTATAACCTGACTTTCAGGCCATCTTACTGCCCCCAACCCAGCCTTCGCGTTCTAGATTCGGCGGATTTTCTTGTCGGTATAGTGCGCTACATAAATTTACTTACTTAGGCTACTTAAGCGCGAACATTAATCCACTTTTTAAAAATTTCAGTGTTGTACTTGAACCTGACTGACGATAGACTGTGCATGGAAATATGGACTGTTAAGCTCTTTCCCTTTAAACGTCCATATCTCTCCAGTGTCTGTCAAGTGTTGACTTGAAGCAGTTATTGACAAAATGTTGCTGCCACGACGTGCTGTGACAGACTGTTTTACTGCGACGTGACAACTCTCTGACTGAAAAAAACAGTTCTTGCAAAAACAAAAACGTACTAAGACTTTTGTAAAGACTGTGGGCTTGGAGCTAAGAAATTTAAGTGGACCTATCACCAATCAAATAAGTAAGTGTGTAAGTACGTGTACTTATGGCCGGCGCAATTTAAACAATGATCATAATGCGCCGCAGCCTCGGACAAATAAGAACGTCTTCAGTAATCGCTTTAAATGTTCGAAACCGATGCCCCGTCCGCCCCTTGGCTGATAGGGCCTACGCTCCTGTCTGGAAGAAATCTAAATCATGAATGAAAACGTTTCGTGTTAAGTGCTCTGAGCAGTTACTCATGACATATCGGCGCCGTTTTGACAATAATAATTGTGTAGCTACGATACGACTGAGTTAAGAGCACAACCATGAATGTAGTGGCGTGAGGACGCGGGAAGGGGGAACACCGTTCTCCAGTTTTCAGCGATGGGGACGTGTTCCCTATTATTTTACCAAAAAGACACCTATGATGGCATAGTTGTGTTTCAATGTAAGTGTAGACCATAAATTTGTTTTTAGCTTTTCTGTCTAGAATTGTTTGTAGTTTTATTTTACAGTAGTTTTTAGCTACGTAATTTACAATTACTTTTAATGTGTTGTAGCTTGTAAGTAATTTGTTGTATTATCTGTGAAGATTGTAGTTTTAAAATAAGACGCAAAATATGCAAAATTTCAAATTAGTTTTTGCCTTTAGCCACTTATTTTCAGGCGCCTTTACTTTTTTTTAAAAATCACATGACGATTTGGTAAAACTTGTCGGTTTGCTTGCCAGTTTTTCGTCATAAACTCAAAATGCGCGAATCCTCGTTTTTTTCAGCAAGGTGTTTTATCACAGCTGTGATAAATCACATCATTTGTTTGAATAATTTAGCCGACTAACAAACGGACAAACTGTCACAACTTCCTTCTTTGGCGAAAGTGATTAAAAATACGACAAGGCAATTAGACAGGCACAGAATTATTAGGCCTATGCGTTAAGACATAGACGAACTAGTCTGCAGCAGTATCGCATCAACTAAGTGCGGAGCATGTAGCAAAAAAATTACTTGCTAACTTACTCGCTTTATAGGCCTACGTCTTTTTACTTCACTATTTAACTTAATGATGATGGACTTTTTGGCTTTAAACGTTCATATATCTCCAATGTTGGTCCAGTCGCAACTTAAAACAGTTGACGCAGACAACACAGTCGCCGTGGTGACAACTAATGACATTTTGGGTGTGCTGGCATATGCGGCACGTTGGTTGTGGATTATCTTGCGTTTTTCGTTGCGTGGTCAAGTGGATGCTTGATGTCGTCAGCGGTTACCGACAACTGAACGAAAGCAAAGCGTTCACGTCCCATTGACCTATTACAGCACACGACAACGAGAAATGAATGCGATCACTGCGATATAATAAACGCTGCAAAAGTTTATTTTAAAACGAAAGATAAATATAAAACATACATTTTTGATGTTAAATAAAAACGTGGTCAGCTTTGTAATTGATGTAGCCTTAGCACTTTTTTAGGGCGGCTTCAACAGTTTTTTCCACATTTATCATTTTTTACGCGCGAAAGCAGCTACTGCTTTCAGCGCGTCTTAGCCATCGCAATTTTGTCCATCCGTCTGTCTATCCGTATGTCTCTCTGTCACACGGCTGAATCAGTCAAAAGCGGTGCAAGCTAGAATCACCAAATCTTTACCTTCGGCTGCCGGGAACACTCTAGTTTTAAGAACCGTAAAACTTTTCCATAAATTCGAAGGGGGTCACCCCGAACAAGGGCGCTAAATGAGAGCGGGTAGGGAAAATTTGCGATTTTGGGCAAATAAGTCGCTGTATCTCAGTAACGGTGCGAGATAGGGCCTAGGTTACTATTAATTACTAATAGGAAGTCGTACACTGGCTCTCGATTGGCACCGAATTCAATGACCTTGAATGACCCTGGACGCCAAAATAGAGGGTTATATGGATATTTTTGGCGATTTCAACTGCTATAGGCTTTCGCGCGTCTCGTGAGCATTAGCTCAAATTTCTTGTTTATAACCAATTAATCACAGTATGTAAATAAATACAAAATCGGTTATAAAAATATAAAACATGAAGCTTAGCTATCGCTAAAATAGTTGACCAACCGTACTGCCCGACAACATACTTTTTTGTGGGGGAAAGTCGGGACCCCTGTATTGAAAGAACAATCCGTATAGGGTCAGCGATAGTACCGTTTCTATAAGGTGTTGGTAAGTTCTTAAATAGGTTGTCTATGTATCGACCATGTCGCTTATCTGCAGTCGTTTGGCTGCAATTTGCAACGCAAGTGTTTGGGCTTTTTCTTTTTTTCTTTTTTTGTTGTACTGGCCATGTGTGTGCCTAAAATTAAAAAAAAACATTGATTGATCGAATTATTGACCGACTGACTTTGTTTGTTGATTGCTTGATTTTCATGCAGAAAATTTACACACTGACAACACACTCAGCAAAACATGCCAGCGCATATCAGGCGAAATGTACCGTAACACTAAACATAATATGAATATTAGATTGCTATAATTTTACCTAAAGTACGTGTGGGCGATTGCGACGATGATGATGATGAACGTGATAACAGCAAACGCAGCAACAACAAACCACCTCTCGTCAACTGTACAGACAGGACATCAAGTTTAAGATTTATTTATTTATTTATTAAACACTGTGTATATAATAAACGTACACGCAGACAATACAACACAACGAAATACCAATGACAGTGAACCTAATATAAAAGAAGGAATAAAAAGAAGACAAGATGGGTGATAGGCTACAGCGCAAAAATAGACATTAAATAGTTATAACAGCATAAGTGGCTATTTTTCGACAGACAACTGCAAATTTCCGTCAAGTGAGATATTGGTGTTTAATATTTCAATTTTGCCCATACACTAGCTGCCCCAAAAAGGGTATCACCAGCAAATTGGCAAATGCTGTATTTTCAAATAAGTTTTCTTCCACTTCTACACTGTGTCTCAAAAAACATCCCAGACGTTTTCGACTGTAACTTGTAAACCATTATCAGATTTTATTAATTTTTGGTACGAGTATTTCTGACACAACTTGCCATCAAAATCACAGTTAAGTTTCCCACCTCACCCAATGTATGCTTCTGCACCATCTAGGGAAAGCAGATCAAGCAAAATATGTGTTAAAATAAACAGAAAACCTGAAAAAAACATCCCGAACGTTATTGATCGTACCTTAAATAATGATTAGCAGATATTTATAATATTTGGCAAAAATATTTCCGATATAACTGGCTATTAAATAAATGTTTTATTTTCCACCTCACCCAACGTCTGCTTTTGCCCTTCCTGGGGAAATCAGACCAAGCATAATACGTGTTAAAATAAATGAAAAAACGTCAATAAATTCCGTCTGTCCTAATTTGTACGCCCCAACAACAGGTCTATTACAAGGTTTTACTGTCTTGCAGCAGTGTTTCTACCAGAAAAAGTTTAGAAATGTTTGTAAAGTCAAGAAGCGACTGGTACAGAACCGGAGCATAACATTATCCATACTGCTGTCAATGAATGAAGAAAGCATCTTCTTGCCTGTGTTCGCATAGTGGGCCAACACTCCAAGCAATTTTACTGCAGGCAATTGAAAAATAGATAACTGAATGAAATGTCAGCCACAGTGTCAGAAATGTGACCAAATGTGTTTTACGCGTTATGTTAATTAAGCAATTATATCGCGTTGAATAAAAAAGTGATATTTCGCTGGTTGTGATTTCCCCAGGTAGTGCAAAAACAAACGCTGGGTGAGGTTGGAAACTAAATGGTTGTTGATGGCAAGTTGTGTTAGGAATATTCGTACCAAAAACTCTCAAAGTCTGATAATTGGTTTTCAAGTTACAGTCAAAAATGTCGGGGTTGTTTTTGAGACACGGTGTAAAAGTTAAAACAGTTCCCCCTTTGCCGTCTCCTTTGCCACGATGCCAGTACCACTACCTGTTTGCTGTGAGACATAGCAGGCTATAGAGACGTCCTGTTGGTGCTCACAGTCGTTGTAGCCCCACGGCGCATGTGAACATTGTCCGAGTTCAGTCTCCGCGCCCGTACACTGCACTTTTGACAACCAAATGGGACCTGCACCGGCGTCATGTACTGTGCGCAGTATGTAGCCCAAGTATCTGAAACAACATTAGTAGTAGTAGTCGGAGAGTAATTGCAGATTGTTTGCTGCCATACGCTGCACTATACGCTACACTGGCAGCGCTTAAAAGCTAACAGGCAAAATATAATAGAGCGAGTCAAAACTGCAGTCGATAACTTTTCTATGAGATGACCATAGTACAATGGTTAAACCGCTATCTAGCGAAGTGTCCGTCGTTCGCAACACCATGCTTGTATACATAATTTTCGCAATCAAATTATAAAGTCCTCTGAAATTCGGCGTTTTGCCACATCAATTTTAGGCGTGGATAAATAAATTTTGCTGTCGAAAATTTGCAGCCGCTTGTCTGAAAATTGCAACTTCCTGTCCTTCCCTAACTTTTTAAACTCATGACGCCGTTGAGACACGCCTTAGTTTAGGCCTATCGTATACTATAATGTACATGTACTAGTCAGTATGAATTCACTACCTCACTCCCGGAAGCAAGAACCACGAAGCCGTGTATAAGTAATAGGCTGCATGATGAAGGTTGACTGGCCATGGCACAAACTGCGAAATCACGTCCGGCAAAACGTTTTATATGTAGGCCTAACCACATTTAAAATGTTTTTGCAAGTGTTTTGTTGTACAGACAAACGCAGTTGCCTTACGCAGGGCCCGGTTAAATGGATGGGTGATTGCGGACAGGTAAACAAACCATTTCGGTATGCAAACAGCTACCTAGGTCAACTCAGCCTGGCCATTTCTCTATCGGCAGGCGCAATGAGTACCAGCCAAAGTTGGAAGTAAACAGGCACACCGCGCGATGTAGCCCGCATCCGTGGTCTCGCTGAGACCGATTACACAGGCAGACGTAGGACGTCCAAACGTGGTTACATTAAGTAAAGTGTAAAACATTTATTTTGCAATGTTTTGTGATTCACGCTTAACACCGCTGTTAATGCAATACTGGCAAAATTCGCAGAATGTTTTACAGCGTTTAGCATTTTATTCTAGAAGTGACCAGTTATTGGTAAATGGCCTATACCCGAAGCCGAGTTGTTGACAGGCGACTTTTGCAGCAATATCCGTTATGCCGTCGTCACATACCGTACCCCAAGCACCTTTGTAATAGATTTCCAGGCGGCCCTGTCGTGGGTTCGGTTGACTACCAGCAAGTCTCACTGCGGCACAACAACAACAACAAAACAACTACAACAACTATACTACTACTACTACACTGTGTCTCAAAAAAACATCCCCGACATTTTTGAGTGTAACTTGAAAACCAATTATCAGATTTTGATAATTTTCGGTACAAATATTTCTGACACAACTTGCCATCAACTAACTATTTAGTATCCCACCTCACCCAACGTTTGTTTCTGCACTATTTGGGAAAAGCACAACCAGCAAAATATCACTTTTTATCTAATGCGATTTGATTGCTTAATTAACATAACCCGTAAAAACACATTTTGTTCACATTTTTGACACTGTGGCTGACATTTCATTCAGTTATCCATTTTTCAACTGCCTGCAGTAAAATTGTTTAAAGTGCTGGCCCACTATGCAAACACAGGCAAGGAGACGTTTTCTCCATTCGTTGACAGCAGTATCGATAATGTTCTGCTTCAAACCAATCCAGGCTCTACCAGTCGCTTCTTGACTTTGCAAACATCCCTAAACTTTTTCTGGTAGACACACTTCTGCAAGACCGTCAAACCTTGTAATAGACTTGCTGTTGGGGCCCACAAATTAGGACAGATGAAATTTATTGACGTTTTCCATTCATTTTGACATTTTATTTAATAGCCAGTTGTGTCAGAAATATTTCTGCCAAATATTATTTGCTAATTTTTATTCAAGGTACGATCGATAATGTTAGGGATGTATTTTTAGGTTTTCTGTTTATTTTAACGCATACATTTATTTTGTTTGATTTGCTTTCTCTAGGTAGTGCAGAAACATACACTGGGTGAGGTGGGAAACTGAACGGCCATTTGATGGCAAGTTGTGTCAAGGATATTTTTACCAAAAATCATTAAAATCCGATAATTTGTTTTCAAGTTACAGTCGAAAATGTCGGGGATGTTTTTATGAGACAGTGTATTACTGCTGCTGCTTGCTGCTGCTTGGTGCGACGTCCCGCGTCACGAGAGAATGGTCTTGCACAGCGCGTGTACCCCGATCACCTGTCAGAATGTCAAGTCACTCGAGTGACGTTCAGTTTTGCTGAGAATTTGTAGTCGTCGTAGTATGAGTAGCCGAAAACCTCTAAAGCCGATGTTCTGATAAAAAATGGAACACGTAGATCTACCGCTGTTAAAAAGCCAAGACTTAAGAAACAGACACGCAACGAAAGCGAATAAAAGCTTGAAATCAAAAATAAAATTATAGAAGTAATGGAAGCCGAAGAAAAGAATAAATAACCGCAAGCAAAAACACCGTTAGCAATAGAACTTCAGAGATCAGTATAGTCAGTTAGGAACAGTAACGGATGTCTTTGAAGGATAAGGTTTAAGGGGAAAACAAAAATTTTGAACTTGAAATGGAAGAATGAAGGAGTATTGGGGTGATAAGAGTGGTGATGATGAAACAGGTGAGGCGAGATAATCGTAGAGAAGTGATGAAGCAAAAAGAATCAGCTGGCTGTTTTATACCGGGTACTTGGTCGTCGACGTGCGCGACGTCTGTGTCATGTCTCGACACCCAGACAGTCAGACTGACAGCAGAACAATCTCGACACAGCAAGAACAACGTCATCAACGCTGCTGACAGTAGATATAAGCCGCATAACTTCATCGCGTGTCAGACGTCAGACTGAGCAGTAAATAAGCTGTATAAACTGATGGGCTGAAACGGTGACTAATAATAATAGTAGGCCATTATTAGTTAAAACAATAATATTGTTAACATGGTTTCGGGAACCGCTGCTGCCTTTCTCTGAACGATGATTTTCGTTTACCACTGGATTCGTTCACTTGTCTTGTTTTTTTTCTGATGTGCATTGCATCTTTGTTTTCCTGGTTTATTCTGTTTCTTTTTCTCTCGATTAACTTGGCACGGTCCCCGTGATGTGCTTTCATGGAAGGCAACAGAGATTGCCAAAACTTCAACAGTTTCTAACTTTAAAAACCATAACTATAGGTTGTAGGCCTAATTTGATGAATTTGTTCAGCTTTTTAGTCGCCGTTTCAACCTAAGTTTATTCAAACACATCTAACGTTAGACGTTTACAGCTAGACTGCACGTAAGCCTATAGTAGGCCTATTGCAGAGAATCACAACATGCATAGGCCTACATTTTAGGTGTAGGCCTACGTGCAGCAACTTACACATAGCCTAATGTCATTGTATAGGCCATGTCGTTAGCAGGCAGTTAATGTGCATGCTTAGCCTGTCACGAATAAACCCAGCTCCACTACTTTGATCTGTTGTAAAATTGTTTTACAGCATCCGGACAATGCCATGGTTGACATTTTTGTCGTCGTTTAATTTTTCTTTATGCTGTTTACTAACCCCGACGCTACAGCTCGCTATAAGCCTATAAAAACTTTGGTGTCACATGCGGATGTGAATTAATTGTGTACCGGTTGTTAATTTTATACTAGTATGCTGTAGGCCTACAACTTGTTATTCAATTCCTGTTGACTAGTTTTGTGCAGCTAGTTGAACAACAAATTCCAAAGAAACCGAAGTAGCCTAAGTGTAGTTTGGGCTGTAGTCGTTATATGTCCTCGATGTGGGGTGAAGACCTGCACCGTTTGCAGTTAACTCGAATGAGTTACGAATGCGATCGCGTGACAACTTTTAACCACTCAGTTACAAAACGTACTAGACCTATAGAATGCATAGGGTGGCCAGCGACGGGTTTAATTTTTTTTATTTTGGTTAAACTTTCCCTTTTTTCTCACTAAAAATAGTAGTTAAACTTATAGTTAAACTTTTTAACTACCTTGAAAAAGTTAACTTGATCTTTTTAAAATAGTTAAACTTTTTTTCAAACTTGAGATTAGACAGTGTTACCTGCCGCCGGACACAGGTAAACGTGCCCCGTCTTAATCCCATCTAGATAGGCTGATACTCAATTTACTTACCCCGGCGGGATGGAAGGCTGAGTTGACCTAGGCGGCTAGTTACATACTGAGATGGTTTACCTGCTCTCAGGCAGTCACCCATAACAAGTACTAACCTGGCCCGGCGTAGAGTAACTTCGTTGATCGGACACAACGTCGTGTTACAATAAGAAATTTTCTTAATAATAACGATAAACGGCATTACTTTTGCCGTGTTCTGACTAGGATATTTTGTTCAACCTAATTTTTCTTGAAAAACTGTGTTGTTTAAAATGCTTTTTGGTCACTCCTTTTATTTTTCTCTGATAATAAAACATCGCCGTAAATATTGAAATGCAACACAATAAATTAAGCCTATGACGCTGTTTAACTTTGGTTGCCATGGTAGCATCTAGGCATATATGTATTAGACCCTAATTTTAAACATTAGATTGTTTTAACTATCGAGATGGACTTTGACACTTACTACAAAAGAGGTACCTAGATGTTGTGCTGACCACTAGGCTAAGATAGCTGAAATATTCTACAGTTATGTGTCCTCTGCATTTTAAGATCTAATTAACAATGCAATAATGCAAGTTACTTGTGACATGTAGTTGATATTTTGATAGTGTAAAATGTGCAGTGTTTGCGCGGCTTACAGTTTACGGAACAGCTGCGTAGCCTGTGTTCATGTGTTGCGTGGACAGATCCCGGTCGAGACCCACGTTTTGCTGTCGTTGACTTGACGCGAGACTTGATCGCACTCTGCACTCTCGGCGATTATCAGGCCTTCGAGTATGTTTATATTAGTCAGCACCACTTGTGGATTTATACCAAATTTAATCTACTATAGCAAATGCAAAAATAAACGGTTGAATGAATCATTAATGTGTTCGCGTGACAGCCAATAGGGCGGCACTGATCTCCGTTTCTTTAGCTTTTATCCAGACCACAGTTTACACTGCGATATTACGATACGGCTCTAGTGCATCGCGCGGTGGGCCTACGCACGAAAGTATGGCCAAGTTAAGTTGTTAAGTCGACTTCGGCGGCTAGATACATACCGAGATGGCTTACCTTCCCAATCACCCATTTAAGAACTAACCGAGCCCAGCGTATAGTTGATCGACGGAGCAACGCGTTGGCACCACACCCCGCCACATTTTTACGTTGCCGCGCGACAAAAGTTAACAATCGGCCGTCGTGAATAGATATTAGACACACGATCGTATAGGGTTTTAAATCGTACATAATAACTTTACATGTGTTTGTGTGTAATGTTGCAGAAAAACGTCAGACAAGTTTCTGACGTGTTTTGTCCCGGAGACGTGCGGCAGCCTAATCCGTGGTCTCGACTTTCATAAGTTCTACTTCGATAACGGTAAAAATTACTACCAAATTAGTATCTAACTTCCAACTTTTAGTGCAATGACGGACGAACGTTTCAGTGAGTATGAAGACGAAGCGGCATGTGTATTTTTGTACGTAAATTAAGCAATAAATTTTTAATTGTTTTTTTTTGTATCCTAATAGGACCTTCATTGTATTACCTGTGCCCAGAATTTTAAAAAAATGATTTTTGTAAATAATGTAATAAATCTACGAAAAATAGCATACGTTGCATCTCTGGGAAAACCTCCATTTTTGTTATTTGTTCGGTAAAAAAACTAGAACACTTATCCTCCTCAACTTTGATGACGCTCTTCGAGGATTATGGCGCTATATCAAGCAGAAAAAGATATTCTTCGAATGCCGATACATCTGTGTAGATATTACGCAATATTTACCTATTTCAAATTGTGAATAAAAGTCTGATTTTACACTTCGTGCGCTGCGCGTTGTGTGCCTATGGTGGTTCGTTAAATAAACATTGATGCGATGGTAGGCGTCATTTTGAAAAGGTTTTGACGGTCGGCGATTTTGATGATGATGATAGTCATTATTAAAGTAATAAACAGACATACGGGTGTTAAACACATCGCATAACATATTGACATGTTAAAAACAACTAAAAAGTTTTTGTACAATACACGGTACATAAAATTGCACTCATCAATATTAAGTATTTTTAAGAGATAGTTACTTGACCATGCGAGCTGAAAACTGATACACCGGTTACTCCTGTCTCGGGAAACGTTTGCGACAATTTAAGGTTTTCTGCGCTTTCTGTTTTCGAGTTAGAAGCTCATACAAGACGGACGGACGGACAAACAAACGGGCATGACCCGCACGTAATGCGGCCTATTAGTACGACCGCATAGTGAGGTACGACGACGATTCAACCGCAAAGGTGCATGTCGATAGCTCAGTTCGTGTAGGCTATAGGTCTACTTAGTAGTCGATATATTTTTTGCCGGTCAGCAGCATGAGGAACTCAGCCTCCACGCCTGCACGACGGCTGCGTGCAGTGCAATGACGTAATTGCTACACGTATGTTGTAGTTCTGTCGCAGAATGGACGCCCGTGCAACACGTTTATACTCAACCCTTACGTTCACATGCTCGACGACAACAACGCTTGTATTGCCTTTACCAGACTCACGCAGTACATCGACAGGTAATGTATCAGTATCAGTAACGTCAGTCATGTCTCAGAAATGCTCAACGCACTGCGTAAATACGTGCCACAAAACTGTTGTTCATATCCTTGCCAAATAATCACCGATTCTTTTACGGGCACACACCGTAGTGGAAAATTTGCAGTAACGCCATTGTTAAATATCACACAATGCCCCAACTGCGTCGTAGCACAGTGACAGCAAAAACGTTGGTTTAAATCGGTTAATATTTGGCATGGATGGGCATGAACACAAGTTTGGTGACACGTTTTTACGCGCGAGAGCTAGCTAGCTAGCTATAGCGCGTATTAGCTATGGTAATTCTGTCCGTCCGTCTGTCCGTCTTGGTGTCTGTCACGACCCGGTACCGTTTCAAGACCAGTTGAGATAGAGACTTCGGATTTTCACCGTTATAATAGCTTAATGTCTCTACAAAATTTGTCTTGACAAAATTTCATGCCACTGGGTGAAAGAGGTCCCCACGAACGAGGGGGCGAAACAAGGGTTCCCCTCCTAAAAAGACGTTATTCTACCGCTATTGGCTCGACTAACGTAAAAATGGTTGCAGATAGGCACGGACATGTTGCTTATTATAACAAGCACTGGCAACGAGCTTCTTAGAAATGTTAACATTGATGACCTTGAATGACCTTGAACTCCCCAAATAGGAAGTTTTAGTGATTTTTTTCGATTTTGGGCTCTGACACGCATTTCAAGAGTGAATTGCGCGGAAATCGCTGGAGTTGACCAAGACAACCTGCATATGAAATTTTTAGCATTGAATGTAGATTTTAGCGGTCCAAGTCCGGACCCTCTAGATTCAAACAGGCCTGCGCACGCGGGTGTTAAAGAGCGGTACCCTTTTAAAAAGTGGTTATTTATTCGCTGTTGTCTTGTCTAGCGTCAAAATGGTTGCAGATAAGCACAGACATGCTGCTTATCATAACAAGCACTGGCGACGAGTTTCTTAGGAATGTCAACATCGATGACCTTGAATGACCTTGAACCCTAAAAATATTAATTTTAAGTGATTGTTTGGCAATTTCTGGCTGCAAAAGAGTGAATTGCGACGAAATGGATAGAGATAGACCAAGATTACTTGCGAACAGGAACTGCCATAGGCTCTAGCGCGTCTCATAAGCATTAGCTCAGATTTTTTGTTTAAACCACGAGTGTATACAAAGTTAAATAGTTATACAATTTAAATAATTGCTGGAACATGGTTGTCTGTAAGATCTATAGTCATGCAATAAACAGAATCTGTTCGTGTTCGGGCCGTAACACAAGGTTGTGTCAAACCGAGTTGATGCAGCTGCAGGGTCGGTGGAAGGATTGTGGATGCGAGCGTTGCATGCATATCCTGTAAAACGTTAACATGTGATAAAGATGTGTTCAGAGCGACAGAAATAAAATGAACTGAAATGAAAGCCGTTCAATGCGGTTTCCATTTTATTCTATTCCGTTTTATTTCAGTTCAGTTCACATCTGTCGCTGTGTACGCTGCTTAACGTTGCGAACGGTCGTGCTAGGCTGTGTTGTAGGAAGTTGCTAATTGCCGTGGTGCGGGTTTGCAGAAATGGTGAGCCGCGCTCGCAGAAGTCCGAGGAGACGCTGATCTGGCAGCGAGTTGATCGCAAGTGGAAGCTGGTTCATCTGCATCGTTCCGTCGCATCACACCAGCAGCCGCGCCATACCGCATCAGCTACAGGCTGCAGCATCTAGCCGTGCCGTGGATGACGTCACGTTTACGTCACTGCCAATGACCATCCGCATTCCGCAATGCCCACAGAGTACAGACGCAGACATTTTCACCGAATGTCCATATGAACCAATTAGGCCCTTACACGTAGCATTATAATAACACCTGGTCAAGAAGAAACAAAAAGGAAACTGAAATGATAAGGACGAATCATCATCATTATTATTATCATCACGATTATCATTTATTTTACATGACGTATAGAAATGCAAATGTATTTGTCATCTTTACGCTTGTTCTGTGATTCGGTGCGAATGCGATGTTCTCTCAGTCGTTTGATCCACTGTCGCTGACGCTGCTGAACCACGGACGACCGGTTCCCACACTGACAGGTCAACACGTGCTTGAAGGTGGAGCGAAACAGCGGACTGAACGACGTGTAGATGATAGGATTGGCGCAGGATGAGATCCATCCAAGCCAGACTAGTACCGTGTAGACGTTTGGCGCCGCGAACTCAACGCAGCTTGGACAGGCGGCCGACACGAAATTGAGGACGAAGAATGGCGTCCACAGCACGACGAACACGATGAAGATTACTCCGAGCACTCTCGTCGCTTCGCGCTTCTTCTGACGAATCTTGGTCAGGAACGACTGCTGTATGGGATCGCTGCGATGATGCGGTGAGACCACCTCGTGGCGTGGTTCGGTTTGTCCTGCAGCATGGCGGTGGGCGCGAAGCTCATCTTGCAGGCACAACGTTTTTTCAGCGTTGTTTTCGCCATGACGTCGTGATGTCTCGCGGTCAACGGGCCGCAAGGCAGTCGCGTTTCGTTCGTTAGAGTTACCACAATAAGCATCAGTCTGTTGTCGTTGGCTGTTATCTCTGACGTTGTTCTTCTGCGTTACTGGTGCATCGCGTGGAGCCACGTAGCGAGTACAGTCGTCGTTAGCTTGTTCCGGCTCAGCTGCACTGTCTCGCGGCGTCAACGTCGGCTCCTGCGTTGAGAACGTGTCGCTGTTTGTCTCCCGAGGCGAGTCGACAACATCTCGGTGATTCAAAGCCCTCCTCTGGTCTAGACTGATACTCGTTATCCACGGCGAGTTGGCTGTGGTCAGATCAACCGTGCCACCGTGCGCCGCCGCCTGACGTAGCAGCCTGGCAGTACGCTTGCGCTCTCGCCGTCTGCCAATCGCCTGCTGCGTCAGCGTCTTAACTGTCAGCGCGTAGGACGCGACCATCAGTGTCAGCGGCACGAAGAACGCGAAGATCGAGCCGTACATGACGAACTGCGTGACGGCCGGCGCGCACTTGCCCCCTCGGTACACATTCAGCGGGTTGATAAACCCGGCCACCGCCAACGGCGAACAGATACCGATTGAGACGACCCAGACGAACGCGATCTTTGCGATGACGAAGAACGGCGTTCGTGTGCGCCGGTAGTGAAGTGGGAAGCGCAGAGAGCAGTAGCGGTCGACCGAGATGGTTGCCATGTGCCAGATGGACGCCGTGCACAGCAGTACGTCCATCGTAGCCCACACGATGCACGTCTTTCCACCGAGAGGAAAATATCCACCTGAACACACGTTGAACGATTTAAATCGCATCTTACTAATACAGATGTACATATACCCGATAGTGCTCGATATTTTCACGCTACGATGTAGGCTATTTAACCAAGCACTTTTAATTAGTCAAGAGTCAGTAAAATTGCAGATTTTACTGTTTTTTGTAAATACTTTTATCTGCTTTTGTTCAAAATCTGAAGCGTGTGTTACAACTGCTTACAATATCTTTAAGATGGCATTTTATTCAAAGTCATGGCCGTTATGGATTTTAAGGTAATTAGAAAACCGATCAAGTACCGTACTTAATGTCGCTGTACAGCAATAAAAGCCTTACCTTTAAAGGTTTCGAAGAAATGGCGACGGAAATTACTAGAAATCGCCGTTTTTATCACCCCACTGTTGTTTGACGTCACTGATCGCCGCGGAATTGTTGCACCAATAACCGATTAATCCTCATATGGCCTGGGTTACATTTTTGACCATGACAGTATGGATCGGTCAGATTCTTTCAAATTTTCCTGGTGAGCTGTGAAAGACGCTCTGATTGGTCCAGTAAAGTGCACAATTTGTATACCAAAGTGCGTAATGGCCGTTCGTGGTCGTCCAAGGTCGTGAACTTTTGTACAAATCGGAAGCCCGCATGCAACGTCCAATTAGTAAAATTTTAATAGCTCCTTGGCCTTGTCTTTTACCGTTTCTCAGTTGCAGCAATTTATTGGTTGAAAATCGCCCTATCTTTTTATTCTACTCGGAGATACTGACTACTGAGAGCTAATTTTCGTGCACTAACTTTTGAGCTAGCCTAACTTATATGATCACAATTCAACGTCACACCAGGGAGACAGACGTATGGACAACATACGCTGGCTCTACTTGCTCATACAATACCGTACGCGCTATTATTGAATAGATTATACATACGATATGTATCTTGGAACCGACTCATGACATACCGTGAATCTGAACGACGACAGCGGGCGGCATGACAACGACAGCGACCAGTAGATCGGCGACCGCCAGCGAAGCCAGGAAGTAGTTGGTCATGTTCCGCAGACACTGTTCAGTCACCACCGCCACACACAGCAAGATGTTACCGAACGCCGTGGCAGCGACGATCAACGACAGAGCCACGGCGTCCCAGATCACAGACCCGGTCAGCGTCATCGCAACTGCACTGGTGTTGTCTGGGATGTCTGCAGGATCAACCGTCACGCTGGCGGACTGCAGGCTGATTGTCAGAGACGCGGACCAGATGCTTTCGTTGGTCATTGCATGGTAATAGGTCTACACTCCGCTACGATCAGCAATGCCACTTGTTCGTTTCTAACTGTCAGTGAGGGTGCAGCAAGAACAGTTTTTTTTCCATATTTGTAGCCAGCTACCCAGTGGCAGATCCAGAGGGGTGACGGGCCGGCCATGGGGGCTTTCATCTCCCACAACCAGTGTTCATTTTAGCCTATACGCGACTTTACATATAGGCTCAAAAATGTACAAAATTGTTGCGAAAAAAATATTTGCTTCAATGTATGTGATTTGTATTTTTTTTGGGGGGGGAATAGCCCCTCCCCAGATCTTACCCCAGTGAGGAAAAAAATATTCCTTATCAACACTTTTCTCCTTCGGCGTCTGCGGCGCCTCAGTCCTCGTCTGCTCTGCGCTCGACCTATTGAATCGCCCTCCCTATTTAATACCTCTCAATCCGCCATTGTTTGTAGCTCGCCAATTCAAACATTTGTCTTTCTTTTTTGCCATCTGTAGTAACCTATATTAACCTATATACACTACCAATGTCACACGGCGGCATATATAGTAGTAGCGAAATTTAGCCTATCACTGCAACTACTGAAGGCTCAAGGCTGTTTAGCATAATTATGGTTGTTCTATAATTGCACTGCTAGCAGCGTCTGGTTTAAACTCGTTGCAGTAAGCTACAGCGGCGACGTCAAAATGCATTGTCACCATAAAGGGGCATTTCCACTACGGCGTTGCGTTGCGTTGCGTTGTCGCGCGTTGCTGCGCGTTGCAGCGCGTTGTCGCGCTAGTAAAAAAAACAAAAACACAAATTTCCAGCTTATTCAATGGGAAGCATTTCCACTACAGCTGCGCGTTGCGTTGCGTTGCGTTGCGATGCGTTTAAAATAGAGACGCCGATGATGTTTCTATTTTTTTGTTTACTATCCGAGCGATAGTAAATGTGTTGACCAATCAGAACGCTCTATGAGGTACTATGCATATTTATCACGTATGGTGACGTTGCTGGAAATGACGTCAGTCGTCAAAGCAAAATGGATGACTCGGAGACAAACACGGAGAC
>Ga0209367_1002495_pt1 | contig 24324 bp, 17 predicted proteins | sample WorMetLIZISLAND2_FD_187412 | JGI IMG/M metagenome (GOLD analysis project Ga0209367, IMG submission 187412) | Marine gutless worms symbiont microbial communities from Max Planck institute for Marine Microbiology, Germany - Olavius geniculatus... ... | reverse complement strand
GATTTAATATGTCAAAAATATTGATATATCCTTGGGGACCTTGGTACAGCTGACTGGGGTTGCCTAGCCGGCCGCTGCGCCAGCCTGTGTCTGCAGGCTGTACACGGTGGCCATGCGGCAGGCGGCTCTGGTTAGTGACGAAAGCGCATTAGAGGCGTGCGCATGCTCGCGACTATGCGCCATACAAATTGACGACCTTTACTTTTTACCTTTACCTTTATATCATTTTTTATATTGATGTATTGTATCATATCAAAAAAAATATTGAATTTTTTTTATATATCACGATATTTCTTGAATATCAGTAATGATGTCAGTAATTTCATACGGTGAATAACTGAACATCGAATATATATATTTTAGTACCTACGTAAATCGTACTGCTTTCTCAATATTCAAATTTTGTTCCTGTGCATGTATGAGTTGTCATCCGTAAATGATATCACGCTCCGAGGGGGTTTACATTATTGTGATGATGTGTGACGTAGGGAAGGGGGGTTAAAGGATTGTGATGTCACACACGTCACATCGGTGGAAAAACACAATAGACAGCCAAATTCATGTTGCCAACTCGCCGTATGTGTCAGGACAAGGAACATTTAGGAACACTGTGCTTAATTTCACACATTTTTATGCATTAAATTGACAGTAGACAGTTTTGATAATGGATATAATTTTATATATTAGAATTAGGATATGCTGAAAATCATCTCTGTACTCTACACTACAGGCTGCCGGGGGGTTAGACGTTTGTGACGTCATATTTGAAGGGGGATCCATGGAAGTGTGACGAACATCTATGATGTTTTCCAGGAATGTGTTTACGGGGCATTTGTTGCACTTCGACCCTTTTTGGCATTAGGGGATATTTAAGAAAAGTCCGAAAATTGTAGTTTTGGGACTTAAGTCCAAAAGTGTTAGAACCAGGTATGGAGGGTGTGGCTTGCACCATAAGCAATTTGGAAAATGTAGGCTATCCGGTACATACCAAGTGTACACTTATGCCCCATTATTATATATTTCAAACTACACGCATGATGTTGTCATGGATTTTTTTCTGTGATGTCTCTGGTCAATGGAATTTTCTACATTTCTACAAGCCGGTGATGCTGCGGCTGTTCTTACATGATGTGCGAGACTGAAGTGTGCTTTAGTTGAAACAGCAACACGCAAGTGAGACATCAGTCTCAGTCAGCAGCCAAGGGACCTCATTATCATGCAGTTTTGTTGTATTAGTTTGTTACTTGTCAAACTGGTGAACTTAGTGTTTAGTTCACAGCAAAACGGTGAAAACGTTGACTGCAGGGATATATTCTGTTTACACATTTTCACAGCAATATGACTGTAATATACTGAAATGATGGCTTCTTTGTTTTGTAGAGTATTGCATTCCTGGGTGTATCGGAGCTGAGCAACCTAGACTCAGACACGGCTGAGGCTGCTTTGCGTTCTTTGGAACAGATGAGGCAGCAACTCAGTGCTGTCGTCAACTTCAAGAACGCCGAGTAGTGAGATATGTGCTAATAATGCCTAACTGGTGTCATCCAGACTACGTGTGTTATCGTACATGCACACTGCGTGTGATTACAAAATTATTGCTTTTAAACTGATGCTACACTCGGTTTTCATGAGATATGTCTGAATGTCGTGGCTAATTTCATTTGAGAGAAATTGGTAATTTAATCAGAAATGCATAGTTCTGGTCCTGAAAAACCCTGGAATTTTGTTTTTGGGGATTTGAGAATTGGGGGGAAAAGTGCTGAATGAACTCTTAGTCTTGCACAGGGTTTCGTAATTGCAGCTGTTACAGTTGACTGTGGTTTCTGAGCGTTGAGCAGCGGACCCTTTATTGGTATCCAGTCGCCAAAGATTGCGTCATTGCAGTGCTTTTTTATTCATGCTGCTGTTTTTAAATGCCAATTTAGTTAGGTGCAATTTCAAAGTCGGTTTATCAAGTTTTGTTTTAAGCCTCTGAAAATAATTTCACTTATTAAAGAGTGTGAATTTATATACACGGTTGGCCAAAAAACCGGACCTGTTTGAGCGTTGATAACTCAGCGATGGTTACCCATAGAAAGGCATGTGATATGTCAAAAGTTTTAGAATGTTGTAGACAAAAAGGGCCGAACTTGCACAGCAAATCATTTAAATGTTCTTTGCCTAATTTGCACAAATCTTCATTACCCCTGAAATTAGGCATTTGCCTGCACTCCCATGTGCCCAAGTTCATTGAATTCAAAAACTCACTGCCAAAAAGTCCAGATTTAAATTCTGCGAATTATTTAGTGTGTGGCATTGCAACAGATACCATAGTCACAAAATTTCATTAACTGACCAGCTAAAACGTGTGTTAATCGAATGCTGTGCTCAGCTGATCCTGAACACATTGACTCCAGCGATCGATCAGCTGTCTAAAAGGACTGATGACGGTTATGAATGCAAAAGCTGGGCAACTACCTATGTTGAATTTCATCTAATCTCAACGTATGTGTTAATGATTGTTGATATTTCACTGTATGCTGAATAAAAATCAAGTTAAATTCATGTGTTACTGCCAATTTAGCATTTTTAGGAGTGGGGCAGATTTGTGTAAATCAAGCAAAGAATATTTAAATGCTGAGACATGCAAGTTGTACACTTCTTCTGTACACAATTTCAAAACTTTTGGCATATTACGTGCTTTTCCGCCAATAAACATTGCCAAGTTATAAAAGCTCAAATATCCATGTTAAATACATGTGTTACAGTCAAATTTGGCAGAATATCGGGGGTGACGAATACTTATGCAAATTAGGCAAAGAATATTTAAATGCTTTACTATGCAAATTTGTCATTTATTCTTTACAGCATTCTGAAACTTTTGACGTGTAACACGGCTTTCTACCACTAACCACTGCTGAGTTATCAACGCTCAAACAGGTCCGTTTTTTGGCCCACCATTGATTGATTGTGCAATGATTTTAGATACAAAAATCTTGCTTTTGTTTACTTGGATTTTACTGATAAATATAATGAACAGTAAGTCATGGTTGTATTGGTTGAACGTGAAAGTTATTAATAATCGTAAAATGCTTTAATTTTGTCAGATGTCGGTTGACTTTGAAGTGTTCCAGACCCATGACATTGTGTTGTGTGTTGAATTCTTCAGCTGCTTTAGTTACTGGTGGGATTACAACATTAACTTACTGCTGTTAAACGTGTCATTACAGTTATTATTATGTGTATGTGCATTTGCCTGAATAGGCCGTCCCCAAAATGACCTACACTGTGTTTGGTGGGACGGTAAACCCTACTCACTCACTCATTATAGTCATGCTATGATCACACATTTCAGTAGACGTTTACAGAATGTTTCTTTGGCAGTTAACAAATGTTTTGAATTAACAGATTTCATGTCTGCGAATTAGAATTGTACAACTTCTGAGAATAGTGAAGGCCGCTACTGTTACAATCTTTAGTGTAGGTCTATTGCCTAAAAGATTCCCATGCTTCCAGTTGCCGTGCATTCCCAGAAAAAGCTGCGTTTCTAATATTTTTATTGGACCTTTGAAAACAAACTAAAAACTGCAAATACTGCGCTAATATTTGCGAAATTTTACTGAAAAAAAACTGATTACTTCTAGTCTGTAATGCTGCAGTGTCTTTTCTTTAGTTATCATGGGTACTGTATTTGAGATTGTTGTGATTATTACGAGACATGTCATCACATAAAATTAAAACTTAAAAAAAGTTCTGCCCCCATCTTTATTTGCAATTGGAAGCACAGAAATTTTTTTGGCATAATTGGCAAATATGTGCAGAACAGTAGGCAAAACCTGCAAAATGCGAATGAAAGCAAGATGAAATTATGTTGTCAAAGAGGAAACTGATAATATTTTCCTGTCAGTAATTGGACGCAAGCGTTCAAACAAATAGCCAAAAAATCAGAGCAACTGGCTAATCCACGTTTGGATGGTGAATGCAAAGCTGTATATTTCATGTTTCCAATGGGCATCAGTGATCACAGGCATTCGACAGTGCTGCAAAATTTAGCTGTTATTACTCAAAAAAAACAATGTTAATAAAGTCTCTCTCAATGGATGATGTTTTTGTACTATTTATGGCAGATAACTAAGTGTGATAATTTACATGCATCGAGTTTAATCCACTCTACCACAACCGTTTTCGGACTTGTTTTAGGGGGAGTGCACCTCCCCCTCCCTCAATCTCTGATTTCCCCTGCCAAACAAACCTAGATAACATATCAAAAGACGGTGCGTAGCCTAGCTAACATTGCAGTCATAGTGCATGGTCATCGTCAGTAGCATACGATAGTCGAACACAGCGAGTCTGTTCTGACGAAGTGTGATGCGCGGATGATCATCAGTCAGTAGGGTAACTTGCTGCGCACGATGCTGCATCTGTCGCAGGGTGAAGGAGCCGCCGACGGAATGTAGCGTGCCAGTGGACGCTGCACAAAAATAGTCCGCAAATACAATTTTTACGCGCGAAAGCAGCTACTGCTTTCAGCGCGTCTTAGCCGTCGCCATCTGTCTGTCCGTCCGTCTGTCACACGGGTAAAAAACGGTGCAAGCTAGGATCGTCAAATCTTCACCACCGGCTGCCTGGAGGACTCTAGTTTCAGGATCCGTAAAGCTTTTTAATAAATTCGAAGGGGATCACCCCGAACGAGGGCGCTAAATGACAGGGGGTGGAAAAATTTAGCAATTTTCAGCCAATAGGTCGCTGTATCTCAGTAACGGTGCGAGATAGGGCCTAGGTTACTATTAATCACCAATAGGAAGTCGTACATTGGCTCTCGATTTGCGCCAAATTCAATGACCTTGGATGACCTTGAACACCAAAATAGGGGATTTCATGGATTTTTGGCGATTTCGAGCTGCGACACAAGTCTATAGCATTCTCAAGTTGGCGCCACGCAACTAAGTCGTTATGCGATCCAGATAGAGATTTTGATATTAGTATATTAACTTAGCGTGAACACTCCCATTTTAAGCTAAACTACTGAACGGATTTGGAAATGGTTTGAACCGCTGGAATTCTTATCTAACAAGCTTTCCATCGGTACCAGACTCGCATATCTAGTGAAAAAAGTGAATTTTGACTAAGTAAGTCGAAAAGGGGTGTGGCTGGAGATAGACTGACAGTTTGCGAACAGGAACTGCTATAGGCTTTCGCGCGTCTCGTGAGCATTAGTTCAAATTTTTTTGTAATATATGTAGGTCTACTGTAACACTTCGTTACGGTCTAGAGAGTAATGAATGCTTATAGCTGGCGCAATAATTAGACCTAAGCAAACAACATGGTTCCTACAGTCAGGGAAAGTCACTGTCAAGGAATGCGAAAGTACTAGGGTGCAAAAGTTAACAAAGATGCAGGAAAAGTTGCGAACTGTTTTTTTTTTCTTTCTAGTGTGATTGCAAGCGATTGAAAATCGACGTTGGAATTTCGCGTGAAGAAATTAGGGAAAACGATTCACTTTATCCTGGAAAGTCAGGGAAAATAAATTCTGCAAAATAGTAGGAACCACGAAACAAGTCACAACCCTTCGATGATAATTATGATAGGCCAACAATCTAGAGTCTAGTCTGTGTCGGAAGTTGCTTATTTAATGACTAATCGATAGACTGTGTGATTATTGTGTTCTGTGTGACGAGCGTGTGATAAGCAGACATGTTCCAATTTTCATGCAGCTCACGCTTGGGATTGGACAATTAGGGGCAGCTATAACACTGCAGACACCGGTGACTGGTGAGAGTGATGCGATCGACACAGTAGGCCTACTTGCAAAGTAGGTGATAAAATAAACGCTGTACAACTGTAAGGCAGTAAGATACGGTGCATAACCAGCAAGGGGTTCATAAAAGTTGAATAAATTATCAAAATGCACTAACTATATATCCGGCAGCCGGATAAACAGCAGGCCCGGGTAAGACCGGATATTTATCCGATAACCGTATGAATAGACGATAGGCTATTGATACTGCTGCCGGATAAATGTGCCTTATCAAAAATTTTAAATGACCGATTTTTAAAGTTCTTTCAGCAGCACACCGATAATGAATTTGCAAGAAAGTGATCGTTGAAAATCTCACAAAATGTCACACGCTTCGCTACACCACCTATTGATTGTAAATAAACCACCAGTATTTCATTTGAGGCAATTATGAGAAAAAAAAACTATGGCTTACATTTTAAGACCACTGCGTAGGGCCTATTTATTGTCATTAGCTGTTAATGTAGGCCTACTTGCAGTGGCGGCGATTTCTTCTAGACAGTGGGGGGACGACATGGCTAAAAGTGGCAATTGTTGGGGGGATGCTTGCATTTGCGTCCCCCCAACCAAAATTTTTGGGGGGACGCGTCCCCCCCGTTCCCTCTATAATCGCCGCCCCTGCCTACTTGCACTCAGTTTAGTCTCGCGTAGCGAAGCCTACTACAATAAACTGAAACTGTACACAAGCAGTTTTAAGAGAAATAAGCGAATAGGCTAATAAACGGATATTAATTGATTGATTGTTGATACCTTCCACGCTTGCGTGACGTTTGGACGCATATATCTCACCGCATATCCACTAAACTGGAGCTCTGCAGTATGAAAACACAGCTTGGTCGATAATCGACAATACAAACAACTAGCACTTAACAAAGATGTCGGCGCCCGAGTGTCGACTTGTTTGCGGCCGTCCGTTTTAGCTGCCTAGAGCCTTAAGTGCCGATAGTAATAGACCTAACAACGGTTCCTCGGAAGTTGTTTTGGCGTCCAGTGCATGACCTTAATTGACTTTTGACTCTGTCGCTTTGCAAACTGAAAAAAATCGCCACGCTGGTTATTGCTGCTGAAGTGGAACATTTACAGTCACACTGTAGTAGTAATGTAGTCAATGTAGTCAAGGGTAGGCCAGAATGTGTTCGGTTTGTTTTCGAGTTAGGAGCGCAGACAAGACAGACAAGATGCGCAATGCGGCGGCCTAATAATAATTAAGCCTCATACTTAGGCCGCAAAATCCACAATACTTTACTACACTGACAGACAACAAGTAGGCTACGAAGACTACTAGCCTAAATACTAATAGCACATATAGGCCTCGGCCTATATACCTGAGCAGCAGTTTTCAACAACTTCCGGGAGTCTGATGCGGAAGCGCTCAGGACATCTGTTGAGAAACTCGTTCCAACTCAGACGAGCATTCCTTTGAACAGTATCAACAGCTGAGCATAATATGTAACATTCGCGACTCGCGAGATGAATATCTGTGTATTAAAACTGCCAAACTATAGCCTTGTAAATACAAAGCAAAATAGTGCTTTGTCTTCAATCTCTGAACAACTCGTGCTTATCTTCGAACAACTTGTTCTCCGAAACACAGAGGATTTTAGGTCTGGACCACGAGTCTCAGCGACACTAAGACGCAAAAATAGGCCAGCCTACAGTTGACTCATCGACTAATAGTTGAACAATAAAAGTATGGTTGCAGTTATTCGTACAGCAAAGTGCAAACGTTAAATCATAATTTATTTTTTCTTGAATTAAATTGTACTGCGTAAAATATATAGCCTATACTAGCGACAGATCTACCTGAGATCGTCAGGTGTGTTGAAGTGCTTGAAGATCTTCTTTCCGGTCTCGGTCAGTCCCTGCAATAAGGAGAACACACGGATTGTATAGGGCCCCGGCCTCCATACGTTTGGTTAGATTCAATTCTTCAACAGTAGAACTACTCCCGTTCCCGTAGTCAAAAAAAATCATAACTCCCTAGGGCATATACTACAGTCTGTATTGTCGCACTCGCACATTGCATTGATTGCTTAAAAGTCTTCACTTTTTAGCACATATATCAGCAAGTTTCCAATAAGCAATCAAAAGATCCCACCACACTTCAAAACAGCGAGAGAAAAAAAACCGCCGGCCCCGGACTGATGTCTGCAAAAGTGTCGCGACAATGGCGGACAATCTCTTCGGGACGGCAAACTTAAACTGTTATAGGCCTAGAGACAATATTATCAATTTTGGGCCAACCGTTAACGGCGTTAAGCTTAGCTGAATTTAACGGTCTGCCCTATGGCACGGGCTGGCATCTATTGTCTCTCGTTCGCGTGTAACGGATGTATTGTGGCTATTGGCTAAACGGTGAGAGATAGGGACTAAGTTGCTATTGATCACTAGGCTAATAGGAAGTCGCATATTGTCTTTCAGATGACACGAAAATCACTGACCTTGGATTATTTTAATTAAAAAGTCATTTCGCACTATTGTGGCTAAACGGTAAGTCGCGGGGGATCGGCGATGGTGCCGTTAGATATGGCGATGGCGTTATCCTATAGGCTGTCAATAGTAACTACGTTTCCATCTACAGCAGTTTGGCCGCAATTTTCAATGCAATTAAAATTTCAGCCTATTTTGTCGCCGTATTTCAGAAACGATCAGAATAGGGCCAAGATTGCTATTGATCACTAACAGGAGGTCGCATATTGCCTTTCACTAGGGCTTAGACACAAAAAAAATCATTGACCTTGGATGACCTTGAAGAATCATTACGCACTATTGTGGCTAAACAGCAAATCGTAGGCCTATGGGGGATCGGCAGTGGTACCGATGTATAGAGTGATGACACCTTCAGATAGGCTGTCAATATAAGTAACCATGTCTCCATCTGCAACGGTTTGGCCGCAATTTTCAATGCAAGGTTTCAAATATATTAGTCGCCGTATCTCAGAAACGGTCGGCGTGGTGTAGTGGTAACGCGTCTGATCCAATCAGCGAAGTTACTGTACGCCGGGCCCGGTTAATACTGCGATGGGTGACTGCCTGTGGGCAGGTAAACCATCTCGGGATGTAACCAGCCGCCTAGGTCAACTCAGCCTTCCATCCCTCCGGGGTAGGTAAATCGAGTACCGGCCTATTTGGCTGGGGTTAAGGCGGGACACGTTCACCTCTGTCGGGTGGCAGGTAACACTGTGTGATCCCATATGACAAGTGACGCTCCGTAGCTCTGAGATGGGATCATTAAGAGCTATATGCATCTTTAACCTTTTTAACCTTTAAGGTTGCTATTAATCACTAATAGACGTGTTCACGTTTGCTGCCCTTCGGACACCGGCATACAGTCGGTCCACCCTAGCGACAGCTGGGCTTCTTGTCTGTTGTCGCCGTCGGTTGCTGTCCATTTTGACGACGCATGGTCGATTTGCCGTTGTTAGTTTGATGCGTTTTATATGGAAAATAATTTTAGGTTTTCGCGTTCGCAGCCACATTGTCGTTTTCGGCCGTTATCACTTTGGGTAGTGTGAGATATTTTGGTGCGGTAAAAAAAAATCCCGAACTTGCCGTTCAAAAGTAAGTAAAAACTGACTACTAAAAATCACATGGTTTGCATTAAAAATTTTAGGTAACGAGTACAAGTAGTGTATAATAGCAAAATGATATTTTAAAATAAGCCTATAGGTTAATAATCGTAACAAGAAATTTGAGCTAATGCTCACGAGACGCGCGAAAGCCTATAGCAGTTCCGGTTTAGTAGTTCAGCTGAAAATTAAAGTGTTTACGCTAAGTTAATACACAAATACCAAATTCTCTATCGGTATCGCATAACGATAGTTGCGTGGCGCCACCTTGTGAATGATATAGACTCGTGTCGCAGTCCGAAATCGCCAAAAAGTCCATAAAATGGGGATTTTATGGACTTTGGCGTTCAAGGTCATTCAAGGTCATTGAATTCGGCGTGAATCGAGAGCCAGTGTACGACTTCTTATTAGTGAATTATAGTATCCTAGGCCCTATCTCGCACCGTTACTGAGATACAGCGACTTATTGGCCAAAAATCGCAAATTTTACCTCCCCCCTCTCATTTAGCGCCCACGTTCGGGGTGACCCCCTTCGAATTTATGAAAAAGCTTTACGGTTCCTGAAACTTGAGTCTTCCAGGCAGCCGATGGTGAAGATTTGGTGATTTTAGCTTGCACCGCTTTTGACTGATCCACCCGTGTGACGGACGGACAGACGGACAGACAGACAGAAGTGCGATGGCTAAGACGCGCTGAAAGCAGTAGCTGCTTTCGCGCGTAAAAAGCTAAAAATCTACCGACCATGATATTTATACGCTGTGGCGAAGCATCAAACATGGATGACTTCGCTTCTTTGAAATCGTCTGCAATTAAATTCAACCCTTTCCGCAAATTAACAGAAGCACAGTACGCAATGCCACCAATGAACAGACGGACAAGGCAGTGTTTGAATTCTGAAAAATTAGCTGGGGAGTTGAACTTTTCGACAGTCAGAACCCGACCAAAATTGAGATTTAAATCGTATGTATATAGTATATAGCTGACCCCCAGTACATAATTTGACAGTGTGTTAAGAGGAGAAAACAGTTGGAGGGGGTACAACCTCCAACCCTCCCTCGGCAATTCAAACACTATGTCTAGGCCTAACAAACACAGAAAAATAATTTTTGACGCGTGTTCGTTATAGGCAGAATGTTCCAGGGAATCCAGGGCTCTTGAACAAGACGCACGTAGGCCTACACCGTACAAGTTTGCGCAACTACAGTGAACTGTGCGCCAGAACGTTGGATAATTTCGCAACTTATTCGGAAAAAAATTTCATATTCACTGGAATAGTCAACGGCAACTTGTACAGTGTACATAGGCTTAGTTAGGCAACTTGATACAGACGCCGAGACTCATGGTATAGTTTAATTTTTCCTCCTATAGGACAATATGTCAGAACGATAGGGCCTAAAGGCCATTGACTAACCAATGAACGAACAAATGAATGAACGAATGAGTAAATGAATAGATAAACGAATCATGAGCGCAATTATAGTTTACATTAAGCATATTATGTGGCCATTGAGGCATGCACATGAAAGTACAAAAACCTATGCCTACAGACAGACACGTGCATTAAAAACGCAAACTATAAAAAGAAGACAAACTTAGTCAGAATAAAGCCAGCTTGAGATGCTGATTGATAAAACCATTCCGAGCAACCCGACTCTGACGAGATAAACTGTCAACTTGCGAGTATACTGACCTCTGGTGCACGTGGTCATGGTCCTGCTGTGCTCGTCAGACAACTTGGCGGTAGAGTTGTCCATGTCAAAGCGACGGAAGGTCGGCAGATGAGGGCGGAACATGCCCTCCTTGACGGTCGACACCCTGAACGTGTTGATGGACGGGTGGTCGTACAGGTAACTGGGCATGTTGACCGGCAGCAGACGATTGTGCGGCACGTACTGCAGCTGGCGCGTTCCGATCTGCGTCATCTTGACGCTTCTCTCTGTCAGTTCCTGACTTTTGACGACCTCTTCTTTAATGTAAATCCAAATCCCGTTCAACAGCCACTTCCAGGAACTATCCGCTGTTTTTAACACAGTTTTTTACAATGCGTAATTGTGGTCTATCCGTTGTTGTTTTATTAAGTAAATATTTAATTTTTATCTGAAAACGTATACAGATTGACGTAAGTGAACTTAACTGGCATGGTTTAGTTTTTGACAAACTGACTTCAGGGTGGCATGATCAAATTCCCTGACTTTTCCAGACATTTTAAGGGAACATAGACAGAGTATCGCAGCTCGCAACAGTAGCGATATGACGTCTATTGGCAACAATTTTAATTATTCTCCAAAGAATTAACTGACTAAATTTACTGCACTTTAAACAATAAAGGCAAACAAAAGCGGCTTACTGGCACCGCAAATTTAAAAGTATGGGAGTACAAGTCTGCGAGCGAAGCGAGCAGAAGAGTTGAACACAAATATTCAACTAATAATGAACAGTTTTGGGACATTTATCCCTGACAAGATTTTTTCCCTGACATGTCTCAAATTCCTTGACATTTCCAGGTTTTCCAGACAAGCGGTCACCCTGTGACTTATGAGCAAATAGGGCGAGCCCATTGATCATTGGTTGACGCGTATACCTGCAATTAGTCACCGACGCCGTTAAGCGGTGCCTACTGTAATGCATTACTGCTTGTTCATTGGTCAGTAAGTCAGTTCGTCAAAAACTAAACCATGTCATTCAGTTCAGCTCGATTAAGTTCAGTTCAGTTATGTCGCTTTGTACGCACTTTAAAGCATATAACTTGATTATCGTGCAATTTTACTAGCCTAAAAGTTAGCACCATCACGGCAATCAGTATATATTTTAGTAAAACATAAAATCCAGCATTTTAGCTATTTATTTACAAACCTTTATCCCCCGTTAATCATCATTCATTCTAGCAGATAATTTCTGACTCTGCTTAAATTACGTCACGTTGCTAACGACAACAGCGACATCGTTCAAGGGCCTGCTATGTCCTGCTACATTCAGTTGCTGTGCATAGGCCCTGCTATGTCAACTGATTTTCACAACTATCTGCGTTTCAGCTAACAAACATTATATACCAGATAAATTCCAAGGAGAAGATATTATAATTCACGGACGTGTAACTCCCATTTGCATTGCACATAAATTTGTAAAAATGTTGCTAGGAGACTTGTTTAGACAGCCGTAGCCTAAATGCGTCAAAATGCGTTTGCAGCCTAAGCACTGAGCAGGGCTAGAAGTGGGACACTATGGACCGGTATGGCACACCAACACTTCCTTGGCCGCCTGGAAAGCATACCGGCACTTATTTTCTCAAAAAAGAATGATTTGCAGGCATTTTTCTGAAATTTAGGCGATTGGTCGTCGATGTTCCCATCAATCAGTGGCCAAATTAGCGATAGCTTCTTCATTTAACAATCATTTTTGGTTCCGATTTGCATTTATTCTTTAAACCACAGTCGAGGGGAGGAAGGGAAAGCTACCACACTGGTTCGTATTTTTTTCCACTTCGAGCCCTAAGCCTGAGATCCGACTCTGACCCCTCTCGGGCCCGCTAGAAAACTTACAGCCCTCCCCTGGGCCCAGACCACCTAGCTAGAATTGGAGATTGCCGAGGAATTACAAATAGTTAACATTCACATAAATCTACACGTAATGTAATCATTATTTATTATCAACATATTATTAGCATCACCATCATTTAAGATTCATTTCGACGACAATAAGAGCAGATAACAGATGAACAAAACGCAGCAGAGCAATCTATCTTATAAAAAATTTTACAAAGGTTAGTTCAATCTCATCCCATTAAGCACAAATTTTTCTCTTTGGAACAATCGGTTCAGGAGCTATTCCACTGTGGAGTTTCTAAGTTTCCAACATATAGGATGTTTACATGATCCAGCAAACTTCCAGCAAATGTATTCAAAATACACGTGCTAATGCTGGACATAAAAACCCTAATACTGGCTTAGCTATAAGCTATTAGAAAACACGGCTCTGTTGATGCATATGGGTTTTACATTATTCTGAGTCACTGATAAAATAAAATACTTATAGCTTAATGTCCAGTCCACACAAGTCTGCAAACGAACAACAGTTTGGCTGCACAGCACGATACACGTTGCACTGCATTACGTCCGAGGTAATCAGAAAGCAAAGCTAGGAGAGTACAAGCAGGTGCACAATGGCACAATTAGTCACTGTGTTAACGGGACCTTGTCACAGCAAAAGCAGCTGCTGTTAACAAAAAATGACAAACTTCATCAATAGGGGTGTATGGACGTCAATAAAAATTCTTCTTATTTCAAGATTAGTATTTCTCATTCGAAATAATGTTCAGTTAACGACTAACTTGTTTTTCATACCGTTGATCTGCCCTTAGTTCCGAGACACTTAAACCAACAATTAATTGAACCATTACAGCACAGGAAGTAGCTTATGTAACTATGTAAATGAACAGAAAACTGCACATCTGCAAAAATGAACCAAAGTAACATTTTGCAAACCGCACATCCCCGTTCAGAATGCAAAGCACTGTGTACAATGAAATGCCAAATGCAAACAACGAGTGTCAACCAAACAGACCGATAATAGTGACGAAAAACAGAAAACAATTCCTATGTAGCATGCTATCATGAATGTAAACCATCCTCAGCACTGAGCAGTCTAGCTGCAAACGCTGCAGGCCAAGACCACAAAGATGCTACTGTACACTAACAAAGGGATTCTACCAGAGGTACCATACACTTCCTGAAACTTATTAGCTGTCACGATGAGGCCTAAGAAAATTCCCATCTCATGGTTGCAGTCCAGCAAAAATTCTTTAAAATTTCTATCTCATGAAATGCCGTGTAATATTATATTACTACTTGTAAAAACAAACTGGCACATGGAATAGTACGCAAGAGAACGAAAGTAAAGATACTGCAATCTACCAGACTAGATGCAAATGTTTTTCCCGGTAAAAATTTGCAAGCAAACTAAAAACTACACTAACACATTCACGGGTCCAATAAAAAGACGACAGACAGAAACTGGAAGCACAGGAATTATTTTAGAACTAATTGACTGACATAACCCGGTATTTGGTCACATCTGCTGTGGTTTGTTTAACAAGCACTATTAATAACGAAGAACATTTGTTAGCAGTGCGCACACAGGAAACTGAATACTCCCAACCAGTTGCTGTCGATGCCCATGCTATTCAATTCACAAGTCTTGAATGATCACGGAAAATGATAATAAAAATCGAGGTGGTACAGTCAGTAAACTGGTCTAGACCAACTCAGCTGGAGAATCAATAGGCTGACATGAAAGTCTACTTGCTTAAACATGCTAAGCCAGGCTGTGCCAAACAGTGAACAGGCATGGCAAGCTGAATAAAGCTTCATTTCCATCCAATGCAATGCACACAGTGAGTCACATATTTTGGCTCTTGCACTGCTAGCGTGCTTTCTTGCACTCACAACATACTTCTCTTGTGTATCTTACATAACAAGAAATTTGAGCTAAGGCTCACGAGATGCGCAAAAGCCTATAGCAGTTCCGGTTCAGAAGTTTAGGTAAAAATTGGGGTGTTCACGCTAAGTTAATATACAAATACCAAACTCTCTATCTGGATCGCATAACGATGAAAAGTAAAAAGTTAGAGATGTCAATTTGCATAGCGCATCTCGTGTACAATGCCTCTAATGCGCTTTTCGTCACTAACCCGAGCCGCCAGCCGCACGGCCACCACGTGCAGCCTGCAGACACAGGCTAACGCAGCGGCCGGCTAGGCAGCCCCAGTCAGCTTTACTAAGGTCACCACCTTCCGTAACCCCTATAAATGAGTTACTGCTCATTTTACCGTCCCACAGAGGGTAGAAGGCTGAGTCAACCTAGCTGGCAGGCTTCGCACCAAGATGGTTTACCTGCCCGCAGACAGTCACCCATCGCAGTACTAACCAGGCCCAGCGTAGAGTAACTTCGTTTCAGTCGAAACGCGTTACCAACTATGCCACACCACCAACGCCAGTTCTGTGGCACCACCTTGTGAATGATTTAGACTTGTGTCGCAGGCCAAAATCGATCCACCCGACAGACAACAGACAGAAGTTTTGCCAAAGTCAGGTATGACACTTTTGAATGTGAAAATTTCAAAATCATTTTGCTGCTCTGCATTTTTGCGCAGCAGAGACAACAGAAATTTAACTTTAGTCCAGATATGTAATGAAGTATATACCCTTTTACACAGTACTTAACAATGACCAATGACACATGCATCCAATTATGTGAATGTTTAAGCAAACGTCACACAAATCACGAAAATACAATCTTGCCACTGTGAACATAAACTGCAAAACAACTGCACTACATATAGTAAGTTCTGTGCCAGGCACATGCACATATTGGAAAATGGCTTCTGCTTATTACACAAGCAATTTACAGAAAATATACAAATACAAAGAAACATCAGCACATGTGTTTGTGGGGTGGTTTTAGGGGTAAATCGTTAGAATTTATTATAATGATAATACTTTTGTATATAAAAGAAGAGCATGTGAATAGCTACTGCTAATACAAGAATGCAATTTTCCACAATAAACATGAAATTCAGAATATTATTCTGTTGTCCTACTAAGCTACTTGCAATACAGAAATCTGTGTGACAGGGAAAAAAACACTACAAATGCTGTTAAAATGTTCGACGCCGCATCAGACCATCATGGAATGCCATAATGCAACGACACCGTCAAAATGGGAATTAAAAATGCACAATAACACACAAGATAGCATAAGACCTAACAGACCATGTGCTATTCACAAAGACGATATACAAAATTAATTAATTAATTATCAATATAATGATTATTATAATGGCTTGCCTCACAATAAATAATCCACTTAACAACAACAACGACAAACAACGCATTCGACAAAATGTAGGAAATTTCATTCAATTTCTACCGCACAATATTAACCAACTGTGACAGACATACACCTGCATTGCAACAATAGCACAATCAGCCATGCGACATATTCAGATTTCTGTATATTCGGCCAAACATGGGACCACAAAAGAACCCCAGACCCAGAGAATGTCAGACAGCAGTGCAACATTTTATGGTCTGTGTGGCCTATTTGTAGCGTGTTGCAACATATGCTGTTTCACAGTTCAATTTGTGCAGGGTGACATTTTCTGGTCCGGTGGCTCGGTACCCCTTAATGTGAAATCTAAAATTTACAACATTACTTGGTACTGACTCATTTAGTTCTTGTCAAACTTAATGATGCAAAGTTGTATCAGTCTCCGGAAACCAGATAGCCATATCTGGTAATAGCAGTAACAATGGATACTTATTAGCGCTAAATTCATGATACATTTTGGCACATTAAAGTCAGAAAAATCATGTGAGGGCCCCACATTTATACCAAACACGAATTAATCAGGTTTAAATTCGACCTTGATTCCAACAATTGCTCAATCAGCCCTATGCTGTCCTCACAGCCATTCAGACATACAAACAAGCAAACAGGGACACAGACAGACAGACAGACTGAAAGCCGAGCTACTCCTAACAGCAACCGCCGCCTTGGCTGCCACCTCCGCCACCCGATGATGGAGTGCTGGGTTTTGACGCAGCGTGGTGTGGCCCGAGCTTGATACCATTTGCCTAAAACACACAGCACAGCATCTGTAGCCAACACATTCCTGTCAAGCCACCATCCCCTAAGACCAGTTTTTCATTATTCTGGGAGCCGTATGCATAACAACGTCGTAACTTTAGTCTAAAACAAAATCCGAGTTACTACGAACTAACTGTTAAGTTGGTATGCATAACGGCGACTTATTGCTAGTTTGGGCTTAAATAAGGGACTAAAGTTAGTCTCCCTCATGACCAGGTGTAACTGGTTTAGTCTGGCGTATGTAAATTCGTTAACGACAAAATTATGGCACTTGCTAATACATCGTGAATCCTGCAACACTCATGGCTAGCCAGTATGTATTACTGATACAATTCTAGCGTTAAAAGTTTAAATATGTAACATTTATTGCTTGATTCTGTTCGTACATTTTTGGGTCATGCATTTCTACTGCACACATTGCTGTAATTAGCCAACCATATAAGCCAGTGATATAGCCATGACTCATGAATATTCATGACATCATGAATATTCATGTAAGGCTGATGGCTGCAGCAGAGTGACCAGATGACAACTTTGCCAGTGTGTGCATGCGTCAAAGCGAGAATGGGCGACTTTGTGCTAGATAACTCCAAAATGAAATTACCCGACATCAACTACGCTGAGACTTGCTAGTCCGATCGCTACGCCATCTTTTTGCATACTGACTAACTTTGTCCATTAGTCTCGGAATTGTTAGTCTTGATGTAGCAGCTAGTCTCGGCGTGAACTAGGATGTTGTTATGCATATAGGCCCTGCTCAGTGAAACTAATAAGCTAGCTAATGTTGATTGTAGTACTGCCACTAATGGCTATTTTACTAGTTGACTAGTCGTCGACCATTTGGTTGACGAGTCGACTAATCAGCATAATTACCACGATGGACAAAATTACGTCAAGTTCGCTGCCAACAATGCAAACAAAACAATAAATTACGATCTTGCAATTTCTAACATAAATCATCTAATTAGTCATCTCCTATCAATTCAACTGTCATCTATTAAGATAAGCAACTTCTCTATGCTGAGCTATATGGCAGAAACAAAACAAAATGGCAAAGCCAAATTCTATTTTTTACATGAAACACACATCTGAAGTATGATTATACTGCCTTTTAACTGGGTGGTAAAAACTGATGATGAAGAAAAGTATATTAACAAGTAATTTGAGCAGAGCTCACGTGATGCATGATAGCAGCGGTCCTGCCACCTGGCCAATCGTGTACAGCATGCAATAGAATAATAGTGCATTTTGAAGGAGATTGTTAAAAATTGAAGTACCTCTCTTTGACGCCCACGTGCGCAGGCTTCCTTGAACTTAGAGAGTTGGGACTTGGACTGCTAAAATCTATGTTTAATGCTGAAAATTTCATATGCAGGTTGTCTAAATCTATATCTAGCCATTTTGGTGAAGTTCACTCTTAAAATGTGTGTAGCAATCCAAAATCACGAAAAATTCACGAAAATCCCCAAATTTTGGGAGTTCAAGGTCACTGATGTTGACAAGCTTCCTTGAACTTAGAGAGTTGGGACTTGGACTGCTAAAATCTATGTTTAATGCTGAAAATTTCATATGCAGGTTGTCTAAATCTATATCTAGCCATTTTGGTGAAGTTCACTCTTAAAATGTGTGTCGCAACCCAAAATCACGAAAAATTCACGAAAACCTCCAAATTTTGGGAGTTCAAGGTCACTGATGTTGACAAAATTAAAAAGTCCATGACTAATGCTAGTTATGATAAGCAACATATTTGTACCTATCTGCAACCGATTTTACACTAGAAGAGCCAAAAGCGGCAAAATAACATCTTTTTAAGAGGGTACCGATCTTTGACGCCCTCATTCGAGGGAAACCCCCTCACCCAGAGACATAAAATTTCGTCACGATAAACTAGAGTCATTGGGGCAGCCCACAGTGCAGATTTCGTGATCCTAACGTGCACCATTTTGATACAGCGCACAAGTGTGACAGATGGACAGACAGACGGACGGACAGACAGATGCCCAGGCTAAGACACGCGAAGCATTCTGCTATCGCGCTTAAAAATGTGCATACATATGTACACCGGCAAATACCTAACTATAAACCAGTTAGTAAAACTACCGATTCACCAGTGTGTTAATCCCAGCAAACAGCAGCAACAGCTTTGCAAATCAAACCATCACACACCAATCTTGAAACAGCAGAACTGACGCAGACTGCATACAGCATCTGCTGTCGGAGACTCAAAGTTTAAACAATAAGCTGCAGAAATAATACCAATAACTGACGACATTAGCACAATTACTAGAAATTTCACAATCAGCAATGTACCTCGTTGTTTATGTCAAACACTCCTTCTTGAATTTTCTGGTAGATTTCTTTCGCCGTGTTTATGAATGCCTTAAGGACAACAACCGGGCATTAAACACAGCTCAAGCAAAACAACATGCTCGGTTGCAGACAACGTAACTGTCACTTTGATATGGCCTTCTAACTAATTAGTAGGCAGCAAATTACTTACAAAACAGTAGATTGTTATGCATCTGCTAATCTATCTGTCTTAGCAATCCCTAAAAAAAGTCTCCCATAGAATCCCGACTTGATCTGCAGCAACACCATAAATGAATGCTGTTTTAAACAATAAGTAATGGTAGTAATAGCAGTACCAGCAGCAGCAACAACAGTGACACAAGTAGTAATGGCAAAGAGCCATACAGAAAATACAGAGGTTACTAACTGCTGAAGCAAAAGCAGGTATGCATACAAATGGCGCAAATTAAACACAAAAAAATTTGCAAAGTGCCACAACCTCAAACATTTTTAGTAATCATTTAAAATGTTCAAAAGTGACAATCTCCTATCAAAATGTGACGGGCAAATTGTTCTACAGCCGCAGTCCTCCAGGCCATCTTATGAAAACTGGAATCTCCTCCTCCCCTGCTGGGGGTCCGTAGAAACACGCAGTCAATCATAATACCTCTTCGACATTTGCTGCAGTCTTTGCCGAGGTTTCCATGAAGATGAGGCCGTGTTCACGTGCAAATGCTTCGCCCTCCTCTTTTTTCACATCACGACGAGCCTCCAAGTCACTGCAATTAACAGCCACACATTAGCTGCAATAACCACTGCAATAACAACTACAGCTGTCAAAGCATTAATTCTTTTAGCGCATTACTGCATTGCGTTAATTTTTTAAAACTAGTGTTAACGTGTTAATAATGCATGATTACTACTGCTGATATTGTAGGTGAACTGCATCAAGAGGGTGACTGGAACGAAGTCCACGAAGTTGTGCCTGTGTCGCGGGACCGTGATAGTAGTGATGGAATGGCAGCAAAAGAATTTCTAATTACCTGAATATTATTCAATTGTCAAATAACTACGGCTTAATAAAATACTAACAATTTATTAACATGTCGGGTTAACGCGTTAATTTGACAGCTCTAATAATCACACATTTACTGACATGAAAACTGATAAATATACAATTTTACATATATACAGAATTGTCTTCGGTAACCAACAATAATGCCAATTCAGTCAACAGTACTACAGCATTACAGAAACTCAGCTCAAAGGCTAACTGCGTACTGTTTAGATACGAATGCAGTGTCCCAATGATAAAAATATTTTGTCAGTTTTTAACACTTACTTCACCTCAATACCAAATCCATATCCTTGAAACTAAGTAAGCTACTTTCCTTTAACTGACAAGAGACAATTGCACAAGTATTGCAAAAAAACAGAAAAAAACACCACCTATGTGTAATATACACAGGCACAACAATATACAAAAACTGACAGACCAGCTCTAGCTCTTCATTACCGGGCACTGTTTGATTCATACAACAATTTACACCATCTATATGCTGTTCATTATGTTGTAATTTAACTAACAGCATAAAACGAATACTGCTATGCAAACAGACCACTATGCACTATACCAACTCTTGAACAAAGTAACTAAATTACGCCAAGTTGCTACACTTGCTTCATGTAATATAGATACGGTAAAGCATGTAACAATTGCCACCAAGTACCTCTTATTTCCGATAAGCATGATGACCATGTTAGAACTGGAATGTTGGCGTGCATCTTCCAGCCATGTTGTTAAATGATTGAACGTATCTCGCCTGCAGACACATCAATGGCTGTCTCTCTCTAGTGCTTATGCACTGAAATCTAAGACACCGATTCTCTTGGCTGTCAAGACACAGACTAAAAAGCTATTTCAAAAGATGTGCATTGTGCAGCAGCTCATATTGCATTAACTCCCTTTTATCAAGTATCAAAGCATTTACTATTCTTACTACAGTGCAGACCATCTAATTCAACAAAGTGTAATGCTAATATTATAACCAGCCAAACGAGCACGAAGAGACAACCAGTTACTAGTTAGTCAGTCACCTTGTGATGTCGTAGACCAATAATGCTCCGGCTGCTCCACGGTAGTAGGATCGCGTTATTGACCGGAATGACTCCTGACCAGCCTTCAACAACAGAATACTAAAAGTAAAAGCAAAGGCCAGGTACTAGCTACTGTGCTGCTTACAGAAATCTGACTCCTAATCAGAAGTACTTTACAGTCTCAGAAGAGACAGCTGATTGGCACAAGCTAATGATACCATGGTGTACTATGTGGCCATCTATTGTACAAGTCACTAATCAACTGGACTGGACATATGGTTCAGCTAGCAGATGTACCACCACTCAATCAGCTACACTAAGCCTTCACCCTACAGCCCACAAGCTACTGTATTTTTCCTATCCCACTAAAAGTAGGTGGCTGAGTTGATCACAGTGATTTTTCACTATATTGTGAATAACAATGTGTGTGAAAAACCATCAACCGTGTAATAATAATAATAATAATAATAATAATAATAATAATAATAATAAAAACTCTCAGTAGGTTAACAACTAGATGCTTGCAAATGGCCTGCTGTAAAATTTAAACACTCCCTGAGAACTTTCCACTTAGCCAGAAAACTATTTTTGGTAAATCAAAAGCTATTTTTGGTAGATCAAAACCTTGTCATCATATTTTAGTTATCTAAAAACAGTGACAGTCACTTATCAACCAATAAATAAATTCTTAATCAAGTGCAAAATGTGTTAACCAGATTAATTCTAATACAACTGATAGTAACAAGTAATTTGAGCAAAGCTCACGTGACGCACGATAGCAGCGTTACTGCAAGATGGGCATTAAGCAATTATGTACAGCATGCAAATAGATGCAATTCACTCTAAAAATGTGCACCGCAGCCGAAAGTTGGAAAAAACATTAAAACCGCTTATTTTGGTGGTTCACGGTCATTCAAGATCATCAATATCAACACCATTTAAAAGCTCGTCACTAGTGCTTGTTATGAAAAGCAGTTATGTCTGTGCCTATCTTCATCTGTTTTCACGCTAGATGTGTCAATACCCATAAAATAACCACTTTTTAAAGGGATACCCCTTTTTGACGCTCACCTGCGCAGGCGTCCTTGAACCTAGGTGGTTGCACTTGGACTGCTTAAAATTTCATATGCTGGTTGTCTTGGTCCATCAACAGCCATTTTGTCGCAATTCACTCTTGAAATGTGCACTGCAGCCGAAAATTGTAAAAATTCACTACAAACCCCTATTTTAAAAACTCAAGGTCGTTCAAGGTCATTGATGTTGATAAATCTAAAAAGCTCGTCACCAGTGCTTGTTATTGTAAGCAGCATGAATGTACTTATCTGCAACTGTTTTCACGCTATACAAGCCAACAGCGGCAAAATAACATCTTTTTAGAGAATGCCCTTCTTTGATGCCCTCATTCGAGGGGAACCTCTTCACCCAGAGGCACAAAAATTTGTCACAATAAATTAGAGTCCTTGGGGCATCCCACAGTGAAGATTTTGTGATTCTAGCTTGTATCATTTTGATACAATCACAGAATGTGACAGACGGACAGACAGACAGATGCCCAGGCCACGGCTAAGATGCATGAAGCATTCTGCTATCGCGAGTAAAAAATAGCACCTACAGTGTCCCATATCTGAAGTTTGATCTGTTTGCCATCAATGGTAACCATACGAGCTCCAAATTCAACACCTACAACAAATACATATCCAAATTAATGGAATATACAAACATTTGCACGAAATAATAGATAAATTCAACAAAAATGTACGTGACAGCACCTGACCATTTACAGTAAATAGCAAGCATGGTCAGCATGGTGCAATATGCAGCATATATCCATTATCCAACTAATAGTCTAAACAGTGTTCACATTGTTAACAAGCCATATGACGACTAGTGACATTATTGGTCCATTCTCTCCAACTAGGACTACATAAATACTGTGTCCACTTCGGTGTAATTCTGGTCATACATTCTAAGCAAAAATTGTCTGCTAACAAATTGAAAAAAAAACTGCAATACAAAAACAGTAAAAAATGCACAAAATGTAACTTTCATGCATGTCAAATAATGGAGAAATATCAGAACATTTACCAATAGTCAAATCATGAACGGGCTGAAAGCGTTTGTCAGTAAACTGAAGCAACAAGCAAGACTTGCCAACCGCTGAAACAAAAATATTAGTTAAATATAACCAAAACAAAAAAATTATGTATATGCAAAAACTGACTATAATATTTAAAAAGATCAGTACTATGTGACCACTGTGGTATGGAAATTCTTACAACTTTACTAATTTCACACCTTTGTAGTGATATATACACATACAGATATCCACACACCAGCTGTAATTCACTACAACCAAAATGACTATGGATCCAAAGTCAGTGAGACAGAAAGGCAACAAACAAGTGTAGTGTAGCGTCACGTCACTAATTAAAAGTTACTACGATTAACATTTTGACAAACTGAATAATAAGTGATAACAGTTCACAAAGTCAGTAATCTTTGGTTTCATTGCAGCAGCGCAACTATTATATAACCTATACCTATACGCTTAAAACTCGGCTTATGTGTCATAATCAAGCTTCCTTTAAAATGAATTCTTACATCTATACTGGGGTCTAGGCCTAATAACCGCTTGACAAACGCCTATCTATAGACAGCATCAGACATTATTGCAAACATTCTAAGGCGAGAAAGTGTACTAAAACTCTGTATAATAAAATATATGTGTAAGCCTAATGATTTTATTTCAGAATTAAACAAAGCATTAAACATTCACACAATGGTTTATTCTCATCATCATGCATAAACTGTCTAAACCTCAATGTTGAATTATCGGTATTCAACGAAGGCAAAACGTCCAAGGTGAGGGGGCGAAAGAACCAGGGGGCAAACAAGCCAGGGGGTGAATCAGCCAGGGGGCGAACAAGCCAGGGGCAAATCAGCCAGGCA
>Ga0209367_1002494_pt1 | contig 24329 bp, 16 predicted proteins | sample WorMetLIZISLAND2_FD_187412 | JGI IMG/M metagenome (GOLD analysis project Ga0209367, IMG submission 187412) | Marine gutless worms symbiont microbial communities from Max Planck institute for Marine Microbiology, Germany - Olavius geniculatus... ... | reverse complement strand
AGCGCTTCAATGCTGTTTTGTTGCACGACAGTTTGCCGGCCGCTGACTGCACGGACTGACGATCGTACCCACCTTTGTATTTCGTAGTTAATTTTTAGGCTCCCTCGGGAACGGAGTACCGAGGGTCAAAAAAAATAAAAAAATAAATAAAATAAAATAAAAATAATTAACCATTGTGCAATTATCCTGGGCACGCAAAATTTCAGCGACCTAGCGCAAGAGGAAGATTTTTAAATTCGGGGTTGAACGAAGGGGGTAGGAAAAATGCGCGTTTTCAACGGAAAACTGACCATATCTCGGAGACGATGAGAGATACGATCAAGGTTACTATTAATCACTAATAAGAAGTGCCATACGCCCTGTCGGATGAGATGGAAATTATTGAGCTTGGATGACCTTGAAGGCCGTTATGCGCTATTGCGGCTATACGGTGCGAAGGCCTAGGTTGTTATTGATCACCAATAGGAAGTGGCATATTGGCTTTCAAAATAATGACATCAAAATCATACGTCGTTTGATGATGTTGAAGGTCGCTGATAACCAGTGCGGTCGTCTCTCTACCGTATTTTGTGTTAAGCTGCTTGCTGAATGTTGTATTGTCCTGTGTTTTCTGCAGTACGAAGCGACGCCGGACTTTACGTCTGCAATGTTCACAAAAACCTGACCGTCATCGGTCAATATCGATTTAACGTCACCAGTACGTTGTACCATTCTTCGTTGTTCAGCATACAATTTCCAGTTGAGAATGAAAAAAATAGTCGTTGAAATAGTATTAGCAATACTAGCAAAGGTCTTCTTTGTTACCCGACAACTCAACCCTTCTTTCTCAGGCTACCCAAGGTGGGGGCCCACGTATACCTAAGAGGTGACCAAAGACTCAAATGCCTCGGTAGGAGTCCGCGATCGTGCAATACAGAAGGCGCCAAAAAGGCGTGTGACAAACAGACAAACTTTCCGCGCGTTATAGTAAGATTAGCTGGAAAATGTTCTTGACAGAGCGGTTTATTATCAGTTTTACATGGACAAATTAAATTTGTTGTCGGATCGCTCTTGTAGCAAGCGATGTCGCCTCCATTTGTTTGTAGTCTGTGGTCTCTCATTGTCGTCTGTCTGTCACATACGCGAACTCTGCTTAAACCATTCGACGGACTCACGTGTCAATTTTGGCAGGTACGCTTGTGATCTAAAACACATAACATTAGATAAGGTCCCTAACCCTAGGGAAGCGGAGAATTTCGGGGGGGAAGGGGTTAACGTCTTCCAGCCAGAACTTGTACTTGCCTACATACTCATGGTTTACCAGAGGACAACACCGATCAGCGATTTTACCTTTTACGAAGTTACCTTCGTTTTCGTTCGTTTACGCCTATGATATCTTTGCTGTGTTGTGGTAGCGTTGGATTGTCCGGCGCTGGTGCTGCCACCTGGGGTATCAGTGGAGGAGTGTCCGAGGCGTCCTGTGTACGGAGACGTCTGCGTATTCCGATGCACTCAGGATGACAAAGACGACAAGGACTCATACAAGCGATCGTCTGCTCAGCGCTCGGTCAGGTCGTGCGAGGTCAAGAACTTCAACACCGTCTACTGGACCGGACAATTCCCACAGCGATGCGCCGGTCTGTATCACACTGTGTGTGTCCGAGAAAAAAAAACTAATACACTGAACTCGATCGATAACTTTGTCAGTACTTTGCGTGTTTTCAAAGTTTTTTTTTACTGATAAGTAAGTAAGTAAGCAAAACGTGAAGTTATACAGCGCATAACGTTAAAATTGACCTCTAATGCGCTAGTCACACCAGTAAATGCTGGTTAAAATTATTTTAAAAACGCTGAAAGCTGTCAGACTTTCACGCCGATGTACGGAGTGCCACGGAGCAAGACCCTGCGTTTCGCCGATGGTCGTAAAATACAGCGGCGTAGGAACAAATTTTCGACAACGAAGATTATGGGTGCTCGAAGTTTTAATGTTGCCCCTAAATTATGGAAAATTTACGATAAACTGTCAGTAAAATTTTACCACACCCAAAACGTATCGTTACACTGCCTTGTGAAAAACGAATGCTGTGAACTGGCACGTTTTGTATGTGGTGGTTTTGTCGCAAATTTCCCAGAAATACTGCGAACGAAATGACTTTGAAAATGCGTTGAGAATTGACAAAAGTGTCAATCGAGCTTCGTATAGAGAATTTTTTTTTGGGGGGGGGGCACAGTGTAGTTGTTGACCCATTTCGTAGCCTACTGTATAAATGATTCCCTGCAGTCTCTTGATGTGGTAAATTTGAAACATATTATCGAGTTTACTTTGAAGTGTAAGGTATTGCATTATTTTATTATTGTTTGACTTTTGTACTGTGTGTGATGTTTGCTGTTGAAAGTTGGCATTGTGGTCTCGTTCTTAATTTGGTTTCAGTTAATAAGTTTTTATCTTGAAACTTCGGCTTTGTTCAGTGAAAAGAGTGAATATTACGTGACCTGTTCATGTTGTTACAGGTCTGGTGAATTCGCGGTCTGAACAGAGCAGTTCACGGGGCGCTTCGTTTGTCGCCAGTTGGCGTCGTTTCGTCGCCGTTTTGCTGCCGGCATTGTTCGCCGCTAATTCTGTGCTAACGTGGAGATACCGCTTGTGTCAGCGGTGACGATAACAGTGATGATAATGATAATATCTATTGCATTGATGACGATTCTACAACTGCCGTCTGTAACTCGTTGCCAGCATGGCGACGGTTCTTGATATTCCCTCAACCACAGTCTTCATCGAAGACTGAACTATTTCAGTAAAACGCGAAATCGCTGAGGGTGGTGTCGCGTAGTGGATCACAGATAAACAGTTGCAAGTTTTGGTTGAGCGTTCGACCTCCAAAATCTAGTCGCCTTTCTCTGGGGTCGGGATCCACCACCTGACACAATGCGACCTTACCCAATAAGTTAATCTATCAACGGTGATGATGATTGTGCTGATAATAATGATGATAGAATTGACGAGTTGATGATTCTGAAGTGGCGCCGCCAGGATTCGATAGAATGGGGCACGTATCTAACAAAAAATACTGCAAGGGCAACACACACAAAAAAACTATTCCACAGTGCACGCAGTAAGCAGTGACTGACAAATAACCACGGAGCTGATGTCCCAGAATATGCAAAATATGCTGTGCCGGTTATTTACCGCACATGCAACCAGATGGAGTCGACTGTCAGAAAAATATGCCAGAATATGTACAGCTTTTAAAAATAAGCAGAAGTAGAGGGGGCACGTGACCCAGTGACCTATATCTGGCGACGCCGATTATGGCCGACAATTCTCGGAATTCCCACGCGCCGACAGTCTTTAAAATCGTTAAGCGCGTAATGTGCGGCGTGCCACATGCAGAGGCCACGTTTTGCAGACGATCGTCAAAATGCAGCGGCGCGGGAGCAAATTTTCGACAGCGGAAATTACGGTTGCACGGAATTTTAATTTCGCCCTAATCTTCGGCCAAATTGGGTTTTCAAGTTCCATTGTTTGGAAGAAAAATTTCAGAGAAAAACACAAAAAAATTTCGGCAGGCTATTTTTGTCGGAGGGAGGGGGGCGAAAGGGGTAATTGCGCTTTTTGGCGCGACGCTGCTGACTATTACCACCAACTACTACTACGTACTAACTCTATGACGACGACGATAATTGTGATGATGACACGAAATATTATCGTCAAGTTTACGACAGACTGAGCAAAACAAACGGACCAAGATCTGCTGTATGAACTAAACTGATCTCGGTGTAGCTGTTTTATAGCTGACTGATAACCTAGATGTATACACTGAAGCATGGAAGCGCGAGAAATCAGCGCAGTAAGATCGTGTAGGATTATTATTGCGTGAGAACGAATTATTGTTGTTTCGGTGCCTTGTTTGTCAAGCGCGCCACATCAAAACGGTGCTACCCGTGGTGACGAACTGACAATTTTTCACTTGATGAGATGTGAATATTTTATCACTGACTTATGATGCGAATGTCGAAATAATGATTGTGTAATAATTAGGCTATGTGATGTTGGAATTGTAGTAATAGTTATTTTGATCACGAAGACAACGATGTTAGACTTTAGCCTTTGTGTTAAATTTTTGGGCCTTGATATTCAGAGTTTTCGCCGTGACACGATGCTGTACCTACGTCTACGTGCATGATAGTATTCAATCTGTATAATTATACTTTTTGCAAGTGCGTTTTATATTGATGCAAGATTTTGATTGTAATAGTCTCTCGTTAAGGCTGCTTTTACTTTTTTGTTAGCTTTTTTTTAACATTTTAGAACGAGATTCATTGAAATCAAATGCACTTTCTTATTGCTGATACCGGATTAATTTGGAAGGCCATGCTTATTTTGGATTTAAATTTTCGACCACTTCGAAGTAAAATGCTGACTCTGTAGGCCTTTTACTGTAGGATACATGTAGCACACGAGACCTTTGTAATTTTTTTTGCAAAATGTGTTTTGTGTTTTTGCGTCAATGGAATTTGTATCCTGTTTACGTGAGCATTGGCACCACAGCTTTGGACACGACTGCGTCGCGCTGCGAAATAAATAAGTAAAAATCAACCGTTTGTCTCTGCATGTAACTGCATTCAGGTGTTTTACGTTTGATGATGTTAATTAATTTAATAATTCGTTATTATCTTGCTGATCATCTTTTTTATGCGCGCGTGAAACAGCTGTTCGAGTTACCTCATTAAAATACAACATATTTTGTGTTTGGCTGTTTTATCGTAGATATAATAGGCCACGTAAAATACTGCAGCATAACAGATGCAAACAGTTCCGTTTCAGTAAAGTTTTGAAAGCCAACAGAAAAAAAAACTAGCCAATATTTATGAGGGTCTGATAAAAAAAATTTGGGAGGTGGGCTTTTAAGAATAGACGGCAACTAAAAACAGAGGAATTTTTTTACGCCTTACGATAGTGATGGGTCCTAAATAATTTTTATAGTAGGCCTATTCCCGTGTGCTGCAGAACGCTTACCGGTGGCGCGCTTCTGATGCATTTTAGGCTTAAGCGTAATTAGCACTGTTAGCAGCCTTTTAATGCCTTGTCTGCTAGAGTCTCGACAACTCGTAATTTCGTTTTATCTACTTTTGAATAAATTGCTATTTTTATCTGCCATCAGTTAGTCGACCATCGTTTCGTCGCTGGAGACGATGCATTCTAGAAGAGCAGGCCTGCTAAAGGGGCATACAGAACGACGTAACTGAATTGAAGTAAACTGAGATGGTTTAGTTTTTGACCAATGGGCAAGCAGTAATGAATTACAATAGGCACCGACTAACGGCGTCTGTGGCCTATGTGACTACGCTTACTTACGCGTTAACCAATGCCGAATCACATCACCTTGCTTGCATATTGGTCAGTTCGTCAAACTAAACCGTGCCAGTTCAGTTCATTTACGTCGCTATGTACGCGCCTTATAATAGGGTGTTTACACGATCCAGCAAACGTCCAGCATTAGCACGCGTATTTTGAATACATTTGCAGAAGTTTGCTGGACGTTTGCTGGATCGTGTAAACACCCCATAAGATACGTTCAGTGAGTGGGTCAACCTGGCAGTGACTAGTGAGGTGCTCATTGTCCGGACGAGAACGGTCTAACTTAAGAACTGATGGGAAGAGAGCAAATAGATGCCGGAGTGTCGTTTGGCTGGCTGAGCAATTGGTTCTCCATTGCAAAATGTCACGGACACTTGACGCTGCTGTCTACAGCCGGACTAATGAAATTTGTACTAAACCGTCGTGGACAAGGATAGATCTGTCGATGGATTGGGATCCGCAACAATTAGAGATATAGAATACGACGAAGATCATTCACGTTTTAGCTCATATCTTTCGGACTACGTGGTTTTTGATTGACGCGACTGAAATCGATGAGTAAGTATCTTAGTTCTGCAATGGCATAGCCCCACAGATCGCGATGATGATCCGATTTACAACAGTTGTTTACAACATTTTATTAAATGCGGACAGGGTGGTAGATATTTTCGTGGAACTGCGGATCGACAGTGAATTATTTCCTTCAGATCCGTACACTACTGACAGGCACCACCTGCTGTTAGTTTCAGTTCATTTTGGTACAATTTCACTCGACGGTACAATACGTTTCAGTTACAAAGAAGCTGCAGCTTTGCATCTGACTCCGTGTCCACTGCCTGCGGAAGTCTGCGCATCTCGATAATTGCGGTCCACAGCCGGTCCGCCATTTCGTCTAATTAATTAGATATAGGGGCCTATCCTCCAATACTATTCTGATGCGGATCCAGCTGCAGTTTACGTCCGATTCCATGACTCACTATCTTTGTCAGACTACTCGTTTATGAGAAACATTATTTCGCTAGATTGAGATTTTTGTGCTTAGCGCTTTAGGCCCATAGCTATTCACATGTATCAGTTAGCTGTTTTTCGTTCCAGTTTAAGGTCCAATTTTACATCGGCGATATTAAGCCGCGTTTACGGAAGCCTAGTTTATGGGAATCAAGCGTTATTTTTAGACGTTTTTGACGTCCAGGATTTTGACGTTCGGCACACGATTGGTATAGTTTTCTAAGGTTAGCCAAAATTTTTGACCATTTGCACTGAAAAAGGCCGTTTGCATCAAAAACAGTTGTGCATTTTTGGGTTTTTTTTGCTGTTGACTGCTGACTTAAGAGCCCCGACAGGACGGACAGACAAAAAAACAAGTAATTTGATCAAAGCTCATGAGACGCGCGACAGCCTATAGCAATTCCTGTTCGCAGGTTGTCCTGGTCTATCTCCATCCATTTCGTTGCAATTTACTGTTGAAGTGTGTGCTGCAGCCTAAAATTGCAGAAAAATCACTAAAACCCCATATTTTGAGGGTTCAAGGTCGTTCAAGGTTACTAATGTTAAACCATTAAAAGCTTGTCAGCAGTTATTGTTACGGTAAGCAACAAGTCTATGTCTATCTGCAAGCGCTCGCTCTATGAGCCAACAGCAGTAAAATAGCGACCTTTTATAGGGGTACCCCTCTTTGACGCCCGCGTCCGGAGGCCTTCTTAAACCTGAAGAGTCTGGACTTGAACTGCTAAAATCTACATTTAATGCTGAACGTTTCATGCACAGGTTGTCTTAGTTCATCTCAAAACATTTTGGCGTAATTTACTTTTGAAATGTGCATTGCAGCCCAAAATCGCGAAAAATCATCAAAACCTTTATTTTGGGCGTGAAGGTCGTTCAAGGTCATTGATTTTGATGTCAATCAAAAGGTCGTGTGTGACTTCCTATTAGTGATTAATAGTAACCCTATATCGCACCGTTTCTGAGATACGGCGACTTGTTGATTCAAAATAGCCGATTTTTTGTACCTCTTCTCATTTAGCGCTCTCGATCGGGGTGACCCTTTTCGAATTTCGGGAAAAGCTTTACGGATCCTGAAACTAGAGATTTCGTGACAGTCCACGGTAGAGATTTCGTAATCCTAGCTTGCGTTGTGTTGACACAATACCGGAGTGTGACTGACGGACAGACGGACGGACGGACGCCTCGACGATGGCTAAGACGCGCGAAGCATTACATGCTGTCGCGCGTAAAACGGGCAGGACCCTTAATGCGGCTTATTAGAACGGCAGCATAACAAGTAGCTGTTTCGCCTGTAATTGTAATAAACGTCTACAAACTTTTTAAAAATAATTTTTCATTAAAAACGCGTTCCGTTTTTACGCGCAATAGCAGCTACTGCTGTAGCGCGTCTTAGCCATCGCAGTTCTGTCCGTCCGTCCGTCTGTCCGTCCGTCTGTCTGACACACTGGTGGATTAGTCAAAAAACGTGCAAGCTAGGATCACCAAGTCTTCATCATCGGCTGCCTGGAAGACTCTAGTTTTAGGATCAGCAGAGCTTTTCCATAAATTCCAATGGGTTTAGCCCGAACGAGGGCGCTAAATGAGAAGGGGTGGGAAAAATTTGCGATTTTCAGCCGATACGGCGTTGGCTGAGCGAGATAGGTCGCGCCCTCTGGCGAATACAAGTAAAACATTATAGATAATTAGCCGCCGGTCGTCTGGCGTCCTCTGGCAACTGTAATAGAAACATCGTTGCTAGAATGAGTGAACTTAGATTTTGTTTTACTGGGCTTTCTACGCACCGCTGTTGCGCGTTTCCCTTTACGTTAGCTGGGCTTTTCTCGTTTTTTGGCAGTGTTTTCTTTCAACAAAAAATAAACTGTTTCTGATAAAATGATTTTGTATTTAAATATACTACCTTATGTATGACGGCAAACATTTGGTAGATGTGAAAAAAAACTGTATCCTACAAGAAGCAATGGATTTTGCCAATACGTCAGGAAAAATTGTAGAATTATCTAACGTTTACGAACGTTTTGAAAGAATTAATAAACAAAAACGTTTTAATGTTTTAAAATATTTTTACGTTTATTACAACTTGTCATTAGTTTTGTCAGTTTTCCATGAAGCGATGAAATAGGCTAGACTACTTAAGTAGCGGTCAGGGCCAACCTAGAATTAAGATTGATAAAAAAGCGCATGTATGGCGAAAGGCGTTTTTAAATAAGAAATAGACCTAAACATTAAAACGTACTAAAGTTTTATCTAAGAAATCGATAATCGAACTGGAATTGTTTTTAAACACGCTGCTGTGCAACGGTTTGGTGCAATTGTTGCAAAAATAATATTTTACAAAATAGTGTAGTGACACAACACCTTCTAGGTGCGGTGGGGAGGTAAACACGACATTTTTGAACACATTTTCCCGAGTCTATCAGTGGAAAAAATTTGAAAATGGGTCACAGTATAGCAAAGATGTGACAAATAATACAAGAGGTTGCTTTTTGTGAAATACGGTGCCTAGTTATAGCTTACATGCCAAAAAGCCTGTAGGAATTCCTCTTCGTGGGGCGGCTCGCTGTCCGACCGAACATGCTGAACGTGTCTAATATCCCGTTTACACGATCGAGCAAACATCAAGCAGGCCTGATGGAACCTCGCCTTCTGACTCAAATGTAGGCCTAGGCTTAGTCCACAGCTGAGCACGTGTTAAATAAGCCTTCCAATTACAACTCGTCCGCCCTCCTAATTAGCACGCTAATTACCATAGCTCGTCGAACTAGCTGGATGAATGCTAGCAAACATCGAGCAGACGTCGAGCAGACGTCGAGCATTAATTATTAGCACGTGTATTTTGAATACATTTGCTCGACGTTTGCTCGATGTTTGCTCGATCGTGTAAGCGGGGTATAAATCAGCTTCTCGCTGCATCAGCGCATAATGCTGGTCATCAAAGCTCGGTGGCATCTCACGCAGCACCAGTGAGCGCATCAGTTGAACGCGTTGCCTTGATAGCAGCAGCAGCAGCAGCAGCAGAGTTGACAACAGACGGCGCTATCATGTACGCCCGATGTTACACGACCATCGCCGGTAAATATCCACTGCAGTTATCGTAATTTTATTAGACAACCTGCTTAGAATAATGCATGAAAGCCTACGTACGCACAATTAGATAAACCACTGCATACGGGTAATGGGGTGGAAGACTAGGCGTATTATTATTCCGGATCTATTCGCGATCGAAGTTTGAAGTCGTTCGAAATCGCCCAGAATTTTCACATTTTTAGCCCCAACGTCTTTGGGGAAAGATCTCCGAATTTTGGAACGTAGATTATAAAATTTAAGCAACTTCCGATCATGTGGCGAAGTTTCACAGCGATCCGCTGAGGGAGCGAACCAGCGTCGAAATAAAAAAAAACAACAGCCATCAGGGTAAAAAATGGCCACTTTGTACTATCGTAATTAGGAAAACTCGAGTAACTATGCCACTGTCACACTCGCAATTTCGCTACATCCATGTGTGAATGTGAGCAAATGGCTGGGCCGGTTAACGTCCGGTTAAATCAGTCATGGACTTTGTAGTAAGATCTGGGCCTAGGCGAACTGACTAACTAAACTGAACAATGAGCAAGCACTAATACATTACATGTACTGCTCGCCTATTGGTCAGATCAGTTCAGTTCAATTTAGGCGCTTTGTACGCTTCTTGACGTCGCCTAAGCCTTAGGGACTCTATCTCACTTTCACAGAAGAACTCTAAAACGACAGCGAGCGAGCGACAGATAGATAGCGTAGCCTATGATGCGTAACTTCATCGTCGCACTGGTAATAATAATCGGTCGCGGTCCGTCGATAGGCTACAGCTCGACTGCTGCTGCTATACAGACAAGTAATCGTCCTGATCGTAATAAGATCTGATCAAGCTGTTGCTATATCAGCAACCGTGTGGTCGTCGGTCGGTGACAAGGGATCACATCGGGGTGTGGCGACTGACACTGTCATATTATAGCGGTCCACAGTTCTAGCTCCTCTATGCCATGACACGCGCCTCGTAGTACACTCGACAGCCACTAGGGGGCGCCGTTCACGCATTACTGGGTGTCGGGATCCAGCGTTTGAAATTTGAACCATAGATTTACCGGTAATAAACGATGAGAAAAAAATAACAAGAAGCTTAACTACCGTTTAGAACACATGGCGTCAGGTGTAATTATTCATTTAGTTTCATCATAACTCGACTTATGGGAATTAAATTTTTTGTTTTTTTTTTGGCAATTGTACGTTCAGCTTGTCAGAAAATGTGCTTAGCAACGGATAGGCCTACAGGCAAACAGACCCACATTCGTTTGCTGCGTTCTTTCTAAGGAACTCCCGCAATTATTCGCCAAAAAGTATACCGACACAAACAAGTGTTCATGCTGAACATTTATATCGTAAGCTTTTATGATAATTTCGGCCTATTTTAAAGATTTTGAAGATGTGGTTTCCTTGTTTACATTACAGCGCCTTCAGTAATAACGCCGTGTCTTTTTCCTGTATCCATCACTGCGTTTATATGCTGAACTTGTTACTACAATGCTGGCATGTAACTGCTAAGACGTTCAGCTCTATGCCCGATTCTTTCGTCGACCGTCATCCATCACAAGAACAACGCGTCAGCCTTAGTTTTCTCGGTTTTCTTGTTGCAGTCCGGCGATAAAGTGGGGATGAGTAAATATTTTTTTATAATCTTTTGTTACATGCCGTGTAATACGAGTAGGCCTATTACACAACAACTAGTAAAAACAAAGTGGCACGCTAAATAGACCGAGTAGACCTGTCCACGAGAACTAAAGAAAAGATACGGCAGCATAATACCCCGTTTACACGATCGAGCAAACATCGAGCTGGCTCGTCTAGCTAACATATAGCCAGCTCGTCGAGTCAGCTTAATCGTGTAAACGGGGTATGACGGACAATATTTGGCAAACTGTTTTTTCCAGTAAAATTTTACAATTAAAGTGAGCAGAGCTCACGTGATGCGCGACACCATCGGTGCTACCACCTGGGGAATCGGTGTAAACGTGCAACAAAATGACAATGCGTTTTGAAAGAGAACCCAAATTGAACGCCTTCGTACGGAGAACTCCTTCAAGCTATAGGAGGTTGAAACTCGGACGGTTAAAAATCGAAGTTTTATGCTGCAAATTTTATGTGCAGATTGTCGTGGTATAGTCTACCTCTATTAATGTGGGCGCATTCTGCGGCTGAAATATGCGCCGTATTCTGAAATTGTGAAAAAAGTCACTAAAAACCCGCTTTCTGGATTTCAAGGTCGTTCAAGGTTATCAATGTAAGTACCCTCGAAAAGCTCGTTAGTAGTGCTGCTTGTTATGTTAAGCTGCAAGTCTGTGTCTATCTGCGACCGTTTGCACGCTAAATTAGTTATATTAGGGGAAATTGCGCATTTTGAAAGGGGATCCAAATTTTAGGCCCCCGTACAGAGAACTCCTTAAATTTAAGAAAGCGAAACTTAAACTGTTAAAATTCATGTTTAATGCTAAATATATCACATGCAGGTTGTTTTGATCTGTCTCTAACCGTTTCGTTGCAATTCACTACTAAAATGTGCACCGCAGCTCAAAATCGCCAAAAAATCACTAAGATCCCCTATTTTAAAGTTCAAGATCGTTCAAGGTCGTTGATTTTGATGTTAATTCAAGGGCGTATCTGATTTCCTATTTTCAGTGATTAATAGTACTTAGGCCCTATCTCGCACTGTTTCTGAGATACGGCGATTTCTTGGCTCAAATCGCTAATTTTGCATACCCCCTCATTTAGCGCTCCTGATCTGGATAACCCCTTTCGAATTTCTGGAGCACTAGAACTAGAGTCTTTGCAGCAGTCCACAGTAAAAATCTTGTGATCTTAGCTTGCATCGTTGTGACACAATACCAGAGTGTGACTGACAGACAGACACACACCTCGACAATAGCTAAGACGTACGAAGTATTCTGCTGTCGCGCGTCAAAAGCAAACGAAAAACTGCGCAAATATTTTGTGGGTTTAATAATAAAAAGAATTGAGCTGAAAGCTGACGACAACAGGAAACACAGGGATGTTTGTATACGTCCAATCGCTTACTAAACTTCATCCGAGACACACGTGGGACTTTGCTCTTAAACTGCTTAATTTGTCCTGGGATTCTGGATCGGCCATTGATGTGAAACAATGACAAATACGTTATGCGTATTATTCAACAGTTTAATACATTTGTCACTTTAGCATTTGCATTCTGAGATAAACGGCAAATGAATCTACCACTTCGCCTTAGTTCTGTTGTTGCAATACCTTGCGGTGCATTTTGCGTCTGAACTATTTGTCAGGCGACTTTGAACTTTGCCCTCATCGTGTCTTTAAAGTACGAGTATCGAGTATTGTAGAATCGTGAGTTGCATCGTTGTGGATACGAAATTTGAAGTCTTATGATTGAAGACGAAGTATACGGCAGAAAATAAATACAATATAAGCATACACAACAGCTGTACAGTTTGTTTCCTTGCAGTGATGTCGAGAGCCACAGCAGGGCTCGGGAAAACATTTTCGCGGCCCCTATGGGGAGAAAGTTTTCAATTTTTTAAATGGCGCATTTTGCTGTACTTCATATTTCTGAGAGACGACGGGGCCCCAAACGTCGCTTGGCCCGGGGTAACTTATTCCCCTACCCTTTTTCTCGACGGGCCTGGTTTGTTCAAATTGTGTAAAATTTTCGGTGGTGAATTTGCGCTCGTGCGTGTGGGTACCTTAATGCATATGTCTTACAACGTTTCGCCAAGTCCTTGGATAGTCTAGTGGAGTGGACGCCCGATTTCTATCGGAAATTGGTTTTCGCTCGTCCAGCTACGCGCTATTTTGTGTAGGTATACACGCATGCGCAGTCGCGACTTTGATGGATAGGCTTTCCCCCATTTCACAAGAGGGGTTCCTTTGTAGCCTGTGCGTAGTGGGACCCAGGTTCTGGTGCACATCAGCGGTCGTGTCCAAAGGGTCAGAAGTCAGGCGTGACAGCGATTGGCGACGTAAAACGTCGACGACGCGCTTCAAATGATAACACTGCTACACCCTGGCGCCTGCCTGCACTGGATGTGACGTTCTGGCAATAAACGTGTTTTTTTCAGTTTATCAGCTTTTCGTTTCGCTGCAGTGGACATGGTAGTTTGCCCTTGCTATGCCGATGCCCTGTCTTAAAGGCGTAAAAACGTCCGTCCGTCCGTCCGTTTGTCTGTCTGTCTGTCGATCTGTCAGTTGCTAGAATTCGTTGCAGCAGAATTGAGCTGGTTTGTGCGAAATGATAGAAATTTATGCAAATTTGAGAAACTCATTGCGATTTGACTTAGTGACATGATACAGTGCTATGATCTGCTTGACATAGGCCTTTAATGTTCTCTTGACTGTGCATTTTTGGTTAATTTTTGATTTGCCCATTTAGTCGAAAATGTTCGACGACCAGACAAAAAGGGAACCTTAACATCACGAAATGACTGTGTGACTTGCAGCACGGATAATGAATTGGTATTCGATGGCCTTAAAATCTGCACCCTTGCCATCGCCATGACGAGCGAAAGTATGATAAGTCGAGACTACACGGGCTCTGTGTTCTTAGCGCCATATCTCTTGTCAATGACACACTACATGGTCTAGCAGTCGGAGTATAGGACTTTTGACCTTCACGTTTCGTTTCATTATTCATACATTCGTTTAAGACAACGTAGATAATCTCAACTATTAATTTAACGAAAACGAATATACTAAAACTAGCTAAAACAGTCAAAACATCAGCGACAGGTGAGGCAGCAGTTAACAAAAATATAATAAGTAATGTTGGAAATATCAAATAGAAGAATGAGCAAGCAAACTATTAGTGCAGAAGCAAAAGACGGGTAAAGTAAAAATTATAAAATCTTTTGATGACAAGTTGTGTCTCAAATATTTATACCATATATTTTTAACATTGCTTGGTTCTTCTTTAAGTTATCATGGGTAATGTCGTAAATGTTTTTTATTGAGACAAAATGTATATAGAATAATGATGTCATGAGAAGAAGCGTAGAGTTTAGTGCTCAGTTGGCGTTCATGGAAAATAACTTGCTGATAATGTCTGATGACATTACAAACGGTATTATTTTGTGTTAGTATTTATTTGTGTAATTTTGTGATTTTGTGTTTTTATCTGCTTTATTTTATTTTTTTTTGCATTTTTATTTTAAGGTGTACCTCGTGTACCGTTTATATTAAATAACTATTGCACGAGCAGAAAGTCATTACATGTGCCTTATCGAAGTGGCTTTCCGAACCTTTGTGCTTTTGTTGTAAGAGCCAATCTAAATGAACGAACGCGCGAAAGAATGAATGTATGAATGAGTGTATAAACGAGAAGAAGATGAAAGGATTATGTCAAAGACTCGGAATGAACGGATTAGGAATTGCTACCGCATCCGGTTATTTCTGATAAATCGGTGCGCGGAAAAAAAATTTGCCCGCGAATTCCCGCATTCGGTGGCTTTTGCCACAGCTGAAGATGTGCATGCGTGCGAACTGTTTACAGCTGAAGCTAGTTTGAAGCCTATTTCCATCCAACGCAAAGCACGAGCCCTGCGTTGTATGGAAACTAGGCTTTAACTGTCGTTGTTTGAATGGTTTTTGCGGTCAGTGCATTCTCAATTACAACAGACTGAACTATCGTAGTGACATATTAACATGATTCCAAAGTGTTCACCATATAGTCTATACTTTTCAACTAACTCACACTCAAGTTAATGTTGTGCACTAAAAATGCAATAATATTATCCCATATTCGGTGTAGGTCATTGCTCATAGCGGCGACTGCTGCCGAACCGAAGTCGTGTTCGTGATGTGACACTGGCTGTTTGTGTGACAATATCAGTAAGATAAGACAATGCTTGTGACATGTGAATTAAATGCATCAGCAAACACAGTTTATGGGTGATGCGGTATTGCACCGGAAGCCAGTGTAATTGTTGCAGCGTACTTGTAACGTGGTCGCGAGGAGCGACAAGTCCGATCAGTCTGGCTGCAGCGTTCTGAGCACGTTGAAGTGGTGCAATCGTAGATTTTGACAAACCAGCTAGTATAGCGATGCAGTAGTCCAGTTTGCTCAGTACGAACGCCGACATGAGAGTGGCTGTTACCTCCGGCCCAATTAGCCGTCGAATCTCTTGTCATTGAACATCTTTCTCTCTTGTGTGTAGTTTACTGAGTCTGGCGAATGCATGCTATTATTACTTTTCGTATTTTTTTGACATTTTTGGCTCTAATAGAGAATATACGTACCCTCGGTTTGTGGCTAGTCTTCTCCAAGCTCGAGTGGATGTAGCCTAAATCCACACCAATAAACCTCAAGAATGTTTTAAATTAGCCGGCGGCGATACATGATAGACCTGCAGTGCTGCAGCAGCAGCAGCAGCTCTGCGTTTGGCGATCATCTTGGATGAAAAGCTACGTGACAACGGCCATCTAATTATGACGTGGATAATGATGGCAATATATATCGATGATCCACTGCTGTACAGCGAAACCGTAACGAACTTGCTAATAATGACATTATTCAACCTCTATGTGATGGTGGAATGACGTCACTCATCTGAAAGTAGGTATTCACGTTCTTATTGTAGGTCTCTGCACAAGAATCTAACGCATGCAAAGTCTTTCTGCTGGATGTGGAATAAAATCATAAACATAAGATGACTATATACATCGCTATGTCAACTGAACATCGTTATTAGTTGGTTAATGCCGCATACGAAACATCGCAGAATCGTCAGTTTCTGCAGTTCACAGCATCAAGCCAGCAGCATAGGATGATCTTTTTTGCAAATTATGCGCATTTTTGTACTCAAATGTCAGTTTATATGTCGTGGGAGTAAGCAAATTATAAGTTGTCAAATTTTATAACGTGAAAGACATGTATAAAGTGCGAAGTGCAAAATGCGAAACCGCGAAATGTGTTTACGTATAAGACTCAGCATAAAATGCAAACTTTATTTTCAGCGTAGGCCTATGCGTTGCGCATAACGTATAGGCCTAAAATGCGAAACAGAAAATACGAAAACTAGTCGTTGCAGCGCATAATTCATATTGGTAGACAGTTTTTGCGTTTTTATGCATTTTAGTGCAATATGTGTGTTATTGATATTAATTACTGTAATTACTTTTTCACAAATTACAAGTTAAATGTTTCTCATTTAAACTAGAACATAGGTAACATGCGTGCCGTCCGCGATTACTCTAAAAATAATTATATACATGCAAAGACTGATGTCATGCTGTACCTTTGAGTACGTAAAATTGAGCAATAATCACCACCCTAATTAATTCAATTTACAATAATACATAGCCTGCATGCTAGCTGCATGATAGCGCTTGTAGGTCTAGCCTACTCGGCAAGCTTTCCTGTTTTCCGTGTGTGGTGTATTCTTTTCGGCAGCAATATTGCAGCGGTGAATTGTGCGCGTGTCTGTGAGATCTATTCGACTGCAGAGGCGCGACCGTAAATCGTCGTTCCGAGTTGTTCGGTGAGCACATATATATATATATACAGGGCCAGCGGCGTAGCCAGATTCTAGTTGTAGTGGGGGCACTTGAGGGTTTGAAGAAAGGCATCCCCTCCCCGTGGGGAAAGGGTCGGAGAGGGAGGCTGTGCTCCCTACCCCTCCTCAGAAAATTCTGTTTTTTTTTGCGTGAAAATGACGTGTTTTAGTGGATTTTTGGCACTATTTTGAGTAACTGAGTAGGCTCCTAAGGGACGGGCACGTGCCTTTAGTGCCCCCACCCTATGGCTACCCTAATGTATAGGACGTACGTTAGACGAGCAACAACACACACCAACTTGTAGCTCGGCGACTTAAGCGTGAGTTCCACTTTCATGCAACGCAACGCGCACAACGGACGCAACAAACGCACATCAAATGCAACGGACGCGGCGCTAAAATACACAACCGCTTCTATCGTTATGCATTGATCATTGCGTTCGTTCAACTTCGTTGCGTACTTTTGGCGTTTGTTGCTTGTGTATTTTATCTTACTCCAAACAAGGTCAATAATTTCCATTCCATCTGACAGGGCGTATGATACTTCCTATTAGTGATTAATAGTGACCTTGGCGATATTTCTCACCGTTTCTGAGTGAGATATGGCCACTTTTGTTGAAAAACGCACATTTTTCTTACCCGCCTTTGTATTTATCTCCGAATTTGAAAATGTTCCTATGCACTAAATCGCTGAAATTTTGCATGCCTAGGTTTTTTGACATAAGGCTAATTTTTCGTGTAAAAGTTTTTTCCCTACAACCTATAGGTTTCTTGCGTACTTTTTGCGTCACCTGCGTCCGTTGCGCTGCGTTTGTTGCATGCGTTGCGTTGAATGAAAACCACACTTTACAGCCAAGCAGAATGCATTTCTGGCAGGTGACTGCATTTCTGGCAACGTCACCGTGTTTCTTGCAGTGCATTCGTAAGATTAACCTGACTCCCTGCCGTGCCGCGCCGGTGTCACATTAAAATGTCTCCCCCATGAAAAATCCGGCCGGTGAGAGATAATCGCCGAAATGACATGTCTCCCCCTTATTAAAACCATAGATGTTAAAACATTCATTTGCAAATAAAAAACATAAAACATGTTTTTGTACTTTTATAAAAAACATTATAAAAAATATTAAACTGCATATGTTTCCAATCGCTACTTTTTACTTTGAGCATTATTTTTATTTTGTGTAATTGTGATTATGGTACATACACAATTATAAACTAAACAATCAAATGTCAGAACAAATACCAAGTACACTAGTCAAGTTAACAGTTTTTAACACATCTGTAGCAATTTATTCTAACGATTTAACACGAATAAAACACGTGACATCAAAAAACACAAAAACAATTTTAAAATGTATTAAAAAACAACAAAAAATAAAAAAAACATCAAAAAATATTTTAAAAACAACATAAAACATGTTTTTATACTTTTAGAAAAAAACATAACAATGTTTTTACATCTATGATTAAAACATCGCCGGCCCAATTAAAAAGTCTCCACATTATAGGATCCCCCCCCAGAAAAGTCTCCCGGACGACAATTTACCAGCAAAAATCCGCCCCGCCCGGGCGGCCGCCGGTCGTGGCGGATTTTTACCGGAAAATTGTCGGCCGGGGAGATTTTTTTGTGGGGGGGGGCGATCCTACGATGGGACACCGGAGCAGCGCCCGCGACGTCATGACATTGTGTACCTGACGCATTAACTCAGCACGGTCAGCAGCAGCAGCAGCAGCAGCAGTTAGTCCCAGTCTCTCTGATGTCGACCTGAAAACACAATCACAGGTAGGACCACACCACAGAGTCGTACTATATACATAATTTACGTAGTGCTGCTATACGCGCAGCCGCTGTAGATACTACAATCAACGACCGAGATATTGCATATTTGTTAAGTTCAGCACGTCTGAAGAGATCTCTCGCAAAATTTAGTCGTTGTCGTACTATGGCAAAACTGAAACAGCAAATACGTAAATGACTAAAATTAGGTCTAAACATAGAAATACTACAGTACAGCTAGCTGCAGCGATAGCAAACCCGTCTATGATTTTATCCGTCACTTAGTGGATAAAAATGTTAGTACTCGGAAAATGTTTTTCTGGTTTTCGTGTTAGCCTAAATGTAGCAATAATTTTCTTCTTCGGTTAAGTGCTTTTTTATGATGTCTCCGTGTATAGGCCTAATAGCTCTGTTTATCCACACACACAGGCCTACTACCTCTTGCCAGTGGCGGTTCTAGCCCGCAAAATCTAGGGAGACACGGCCCCATGGCGAGCGCCGTAGCGCGAGCCTATGACGGAGGTCGGGGGTCAGAGCTCCCAGCCGGGTCCAAGGGCAGAGCACCTGGTCAGCGGGTCAGGGGGCGAAGTTCTCTCTGAAGCTGAAGCACTTTTGGTTTTTGGACGTTCGATGGAAGCCGCAAATTTGCCCAAATTTTCTACAATTTAGAAACGCAAAAAAATCAGATATTTGTGTTATCTTTGCAAAAAATCATGGTTGGCCATGAAACTGGGGGCCTGGAGCAAAACTAGGGGCCTGTGCTCCCTCCCGGCCGGGCTTAAAACCGCCACTGCCTCTAGCGTTCTTACTGTAATTCATCTTTTTGAACATATACAAATAAAAAAAACAAGTCATCTTTTCGCCAGTTTAATTTAAACTTCGGAGTAGTTCGTCCACATAGCGTTTTGCCGCAAATTTCTTCGTAGATCACTGGTCATTTGCCTTTATTTCGTAGCTGGCAGAGTAGGCTAAGCCACGTGTTGTTCTTCCCGCTAGTGGTAAGAAGCTGAGTTAAAGGCCTTACACACATAAAGATGCGCACACAAAAAATTGTAACTTGTTTTTATTTCACTTCTTTTTTTGAGACAATTCTGCTGTGGCGCATGTTTTTGCCTGTGACAATGAACAGGTTTGTCACCGTCAATTGGCGACTACTTGTCTTATCATGGCTGTGCCAACAACAACGATTTTTCTACTGTGCATGTTGCTGATGATGTCATTTGCAGTCAACGACGCGTTTGCTGATGAGACCCAAGACGAGTCTGCTAGCCAATATAGGTACCGCTGTCATCTGATGTGTGTGTGTGTGTGTGTCGTTTATCTCATTCCTGTATCTGAATTCGATTTTTATCGTCCTGGCTATGATCACACGTTGTCTGTGGTTTTGCTTAATTGCAGAAAACAGAGGCGATTTGATCAAACAAATCCCGTCGAGCAAGTGTGTTTTGCAGTTGATTAAACTCACTGCTCGCACATTACTTTTATGAGATGAAGAAACAGACAAACAGAAGTAGCATACAACACCACTAATAACAATGAACAACAATTAGCCAACGACAAAATTAGTTTCAGCTCACGCAGAAGTCATCTCAATGACAAACTGTTTTTACCGGCAAAATTTACGCAAAAATAGTATAGGGCGAGTCAAAACTCCTATCGATAACTTTTCTGCGAACTGACACGGTTTAGTTTGTGACGAACTGACCAATGGGAACGCAAAACGAACCTATTGGTCATTGGTTGACGCGTACGTAAGCGTAGTCACGTAGGCCGTCGACGCCGTTAAACGGTGCCTACATTAATGCATTACTGCTTGGTCACTGGTCAGTTTGTTAAAGTCTGAAATTCTACATTTCAAGGGGGGAGGGGTAAAGCACAAATTAAACGTTAACTTTTCTGTCCGAAAGTTGTAACTTTTTGCCGCTTAATTTTTCTTTAATTAACCGACGTCTGGTAGTATTGGCTTGCTGTGTGGGTGTGTTATTCAACAGCAGAGCGGCAGCGGAGAGGAGCCGCCGTGTCGTGTCTCGCTGGCGTCGCCGTGCAAGCGGAGGCGGTTACCCGTGCAATCGAAAGACCGCTCAGCTGTCCTGCATCCTCGGCTGCTACGGCTGCGCGACCACCTACGGCCGTTACGTCTACGACATGACGGCCTGCTGTCGCCAGTGTCAGCTGACGCAGGCGGACATCGTCGACGTCGGTCCGGAACAGTGCTCGGCTGAGTTTATCATCAGACCCGGCGAGCGCCGACAACTACTGCTCAGTCGACGTCGAAACCGATCATCGACGATCTAAGAGTACGCGCGCCGCGTGGACGTCTTCGACTTGGTTTCTCAAGCGGCATTCACACTACGCACGTACTGAGCGTATACGGACGAGTGTATAGTCGTCCATGTGTAGCCTTTTTCGCGTCTTCGTTCGAAGGAAACCGCCTCACCCAGCGGCACATAGTATTGTCACAAGAAACAAGAGTCACGTTGCAGCCAGCAGTGAAAATTTCGTAATTCTATAGCTTGCACCGTTTTCATGGGGCTCCAGGGTGTGACGGACAGATGGACAGACGGATGGATGCCTCGTCGATAGCTAAGATGCGCGAAACATTACAGGCTGTGGCGCGTAAAAACTGTAAACGGTAGGCTTACTGCGTATACGTCTGCGATGAAACTACAACTAGACCTAGAACAAAATCTACAATTTTTGCTCACATAACATGACAATTTTACGTGACCCAGCAATGCACTTTCTGGCAACGTTGTTCGATGTGTGATTTTACGTTTTTTTTTTACAATATCTAACTTGTAATGAGCTGATGCTTTTCGGTTAGCCTCTGGGTTTATAAGGTACAACTAGAGACAAGCAGAAATGCTAACGTCGCCTTGTTATTTGTGTTATAGCAGCATTATTACCAAGCCTAAACATGGTGCATCGGACATTTTCTTTCTGTGCCTAAGTTTTTGTGCACTAAAATCTTATGTTATGACTGTTTGTTCACGGTATAAGTTATTTACTAACGGTGCGATTTCAAATAAAAGGTCCTTTCTTTGTGCCGGTTTCGTATTTCATGCGTATTTTTATCTAGTACTTTTATTCACATGCACATAGTTTACCATGTATGCCTACACGTCGGCATAGCGGCGTATCGCAATATTGTTACAATAAGTTGTCTGTCCGTCCGTCCGTCTAACTTTGATGATCTGTGATCACGTAGGCTATGTACGTCGTATATAAGTCACTTTGAACGTAATATTAGCATAAATCGTGCACTTTGGAACTGATACGTTGGCTTTGCAGTTAAACGGAAAAAAATTCTAAATTCGGAGATTTAAGTGGAATGGCTGTTCATAGCAAACACAAAATTGCCTTACATTATTTTTAGGAGCTCTTCATATATGACGTTGCCGTTGACACGAGTCGCCGCCATATACCGTTGTGCTCTGTGTGAGTCGCTTTGCCGTCGCCAGGCCAATGTTTCGATTTTTTATGTAACAAGAAGTCCAGCTGTCGCTCGGATAGCCGACATACTGGTTGTCATCCAAGGTTGATAATTTTTGTTATTTGAAAGCCAATATGCGACTTTCTATCAACGATCAATAGGCCGTATCTCTCACCGTTTCTGCGATATGGCGAATTTGTTTTGTTGAAAAACGCACATTTTTTCTACCCTCTTATTCAATCCCCAATTTGAAAATGTTTCCCTTGGCTGAAATTTTGCATCCCCGAGTTTAAGACTTATGGCTAATTATTTATGTAAAAAATTCCCCTGCGCCATACCCGTTAGCCACAGTACATCCGTTACAGACAGAGAGACAGACGGACGGACGGACGACAACCATGACAATACATAATGTTTTGAGCGTCGATATATTAGACCAAAAGTTTTGTTATTGTCTATATATTAGTAAAACACATTTTTCTTGTGTATTCGTGTGGGTGTGTTGGAAATGTGACGTCACTGTAATTTATGAGATCAAAGAACTTTAAACCGAAACGATTTGAAGTACTAGCACAAAAAGCGAAAAATCAAGCTCGCTGTTGCGTAACAATTTTTATGCGCGAAAGCAGCTACTGCTTCCGTCGGTCCGTCTGTCACACGGGTGGATCAGTCAAAAACGGTGCAAGATAGGATCACCAAATCTTCACCGTTGGCTGCCTGGAAGACTTTAGTTTTAGGAACCGTAAAGCTTTTTCATAAATTCGAAGGGGTCACCCCGAACGAGGGCGCTAAATGAGAGGGGGTGGGCAAAATTTGCGATTTTTGGCCAATAAGTCGCTGTATTTCAGTAAAGGTGCGAGATAGGGCCTAGGTTACTATTAATCACTAATAGGAAGTCGTACACTGGCTCTCGATTGGCGCTGAATTCAGTGACTTTGAATGCCAAAATAGGGGGTTTTGTGGATTTTTTGGCGATTTTGGGCTGCGACACAAGTCATTATCATTCACAAGGTGGCGTCACGGAACTTTCGTTATGCGATCCAAATAGAGAATTTGGTATTTGTATATTAACTTAGCGTGAACACCCCAATTTTCAGCTAAACTACTAAACCGCAACTGCTATAGGCTTTCGCGCGTCTCGTGAGCATTAGCTCATTTTTCTTGTTCAGTCTGTAGTTGGATTTACAAAAGCGGAGCCTCGTGGCATCTGATTTTGTGAAAGTCCTAACAAATCCGTTTGTGAATTTTTTATTTGCATATCAGAATATGCGAGAACCTAAATTTGCGTTAGAGGCAAATGAGAGCATTTGAACAAATAAGGACTTTGTGCAAATATGATGGGCGGACAAAAAGTTTTGAGCCTCATTATATTAGACTGAAACTTTTCATTGTGTATTAACCAGTAAAAGGTACTTTCCTTGCGTATTTGTGTGAGCAGGTTGTGGAAGTGACGTCATTGTAATTTATGACGTCATACAGCATTGAGCCAAAATGATTTGGTGCGCTAACACAAACAGCATTTGAATCAGGTTATTACATGAAACTTTTTTTAGTCTGAAGCTGGATTTACCAAACTGGGGCTTTGTGGCATCCAATTTCATGAAAACCTCGGCATATACGTTTATGAATTTCTCATTTGTATTTGTGAATATATTATGATAGCTTAATCTGTGGTAGCCACAAATTAGGGCATTTCAGCCAATTACAATGTTGTGTCAATCCTATTTGACGATATCAAAAAATGTTATTAAAAATTTAACAGTTAATTATATCAGTTGCATTGATGAAGGACTAATCAAAATATCCAACCTGTTACACGGGGCCTCTGATGGGCAAAAAGGTGGGAACAAGCCCCGTGCACTTATCCCCGAATTTGGCACTGTAGTCCAGTCATACGTCTACTGTTACCCAGCCGGCTGTTCATGAGTAGCTACATTTTCGTACACCAAGACCACTCTGCAAATCGTAATGACCGAAATTTAAAATCTGATCATTGTGGTATTCGCTATGCACCATAATGAATGACGCGAGACGTTTTTGTTGACGCTTCAAATCGTTTTCATTTAATACCCTGTGACGTCATAAATTACAATGACGTCATATCCGCAGCAAAGATAAGCTGCTTTCCGTCCGACGACCAGAGCAGAGCGGCTTTACCCCAAAGAGATCGACAGTGGACCGCATAGCTTTGCTAAACCTTCTGCTACAAGG